>Ga0255039_10000048_pt1 | contig 35128 bp, 29 predicted proteins | sample BC1_12_1_MG_FD_181713 | JGI IMG/M metagenome (GOLD analysis project Ga0255039, IMG submission 181713) | Seawater microbial communities from Strait of Georgia, British Columbia, Canada - BC1_12_1 | ecosystem: Environmental > Aquatic > Marine > Strait | place: Canada: British Columbia | collected... | reverse complement strand
GCGTCTGGTGGATTGCTGGGTTATTACTTACAGCGGACAAATAGAGCAAGTCACATTTAAGTGCGTAATCAGTGCATCCTGCTCTGATCGAGAACGATTACGGTACTTAACCGTATTACAATTTGAAGGTCGCCCTCGGTGCCTTACTTGTGACGAACAGGCCAGGGTGGCCTGATTACGTACTTAATAACATTGAAATCACCAGCTGGCCTGGTGCATTGAGGTGTTATATATTTTGAAGTGAAGCCAATCCCGATGCACGTTGAGGCGTTAAATGGCTTCCACTTCCATGTTTGTCTTTTATTAAATCAAACAGCAGCTTTTCAATAAAATGGCGCATAAATCACCCACAAATATGTTTGAAGAACCCCAATTTATTATTCGGATTAATCAAAAAATTCATCTTCCGGGTCGAATGCCGGGATTGGAATATTGACGATTTTTAGTTTACCTACGGCGCGGTGACGACACCCTGGCTTGATAAAAATTGTTGTGAGCGGTTTTACCGGAATCATTTCACCATCTAATTCCAGATGACCTTCCCCTTCTAAAATTAAATATATTTCAGTCATCTTTTTATGATAATGGGTGCGACTATCTTTAGAAATATCGACCATATGCATCGTCGCAACATCGTTTTCTTCAGTAACAAAGGCACGACGGGTTGTACCACAGGCACATTGTTGCGTTTCCATGTCATCGAGTTGTGCTATCATGTAATTCAAAATAAATTTCCTTTCTATATTAGATAAAACATTATTGTAACTAGTTCCTGTTGCACCAGATCCACACAAGCATGTAGCAGGCTCTCGTGATGGTGCGATGTCTGTCATGATTGGCGTGGCAGCACGCAAGAGTATTGAATCTGGCCACCCCATTAAAATAGCCTCTTTGATCGACCTCGAACCAAGAGCAACCCGTTTATAAATTTAACAATTACCTGTTTCATTTGCAGGTTTAGTTGGGACCAACGCTATTTCAATCAAGACAGCGTTGGTCTTGATCTTATGCTTCTACTCCCTCCGATAAACGCTCATAATCAATTAATAACAGGTGAAACGCCGCCGCGGCGGACAGTTTGCTCTGGGCTTCAGTTAAGCGACTAACGAATAAACAAACGCAAGCGAATCTGCTCACATCGGGGCTGTTTACGCATTTGCCCAGAACAGGATGTACTGGTTACGCAGACTTATGATGTGCTGGATGCTTGTGGTGTTTACGCATTCGTGAAACCGTGCACCTACAACAGCTCGGCTGTAGGTGGCGTCCGTCAGTTTACCCGATCACCGCTGGTAGCGATGATTACCTTTATGACAGCAATGGGCATGACATAAATGCCCCACGTCAGACAAGTTGGAATGCCTTGCTACGTACAGGCCAGACTGGACTGCTTACGTACGTTATTATTTCATCATGAACCAGGGTAGCGGACGGGGTCGGAGTTGCCTGATTTCCTGAAGTCTCTGAGATCAATATATTTGTACCGATCCAACGTTTGCCCTTCTGAAAGTGCAACAATGTTATGCCGATATAAGGTTGATACTTTATTGGCATAATCTACTTCATAAAATGCGCGGTTTGAATCTACATCGGCACCCCAACGAATCTCTGTATTGCCGCCAGTATACAAACAAAAATGTGGCGCACTCGGATTAATACGCCCCTTGTAATTGCTCACATCTATTGATCGTAACTGTTGCCATATACGTTGTTCGTGCTTAACACCTGATTCCATCCCTAATATGACATCTAAAATGTCGAGGCCTGCGATCATTGGACGAGATGTAATTGGATGCCCGACATGAGGTGAAAACGCATCTACCCCTTCAATCGTTACCAAATGATTTAAGACATATGCATCAGGCATTAAAACACCATCGAGCCCAACACAATATGATATATCATTATGTGTAATACGCGCAACCGGCTCACGCAATTCACAACTGATTTCGACCAATCCATTATAATGTCGCTGAATCAACGTGACACTCTTAACCCACGGGTTCTCGCTCAGACGCTTTTGCATCTTTACAACCATGTCATCATCCCAGTAATGATTTACATCAATACCCGTTGTTAAACAAATATTATGAATGAGATCTGATCCGGCCCAACTTGGATACGTCTTCATTTTAACTTCGACATTAATAGGACGTGCATGATTGATTGCGTCTACATACTTCTCCATTTGCCAAAAAATCATTGCCACTGCGCTTAATGCTAAAAGAATAACGACCCCATGAATCACCCATGCGCGAAATGTATTTAAAAATATCGCTGAAACTTGCGATACGATATCTGTATAGAAAGTAGATTTGTTTTTTTTATTTCTTTTTTTCTTAGCCATTTAGTTACTTATAAAATTGATATCAAGCAACCTAAATGATTGCCAAATAAACCTGTTATCGTTAATGCCGACCACACCATCACTAAAAAAGCGACGTCGTCCATTAAAGGTTTATCGGGCGATTATGTGCTATTTGTGCAATTTGATCACATAATTGAGGCATATTGATCCCAATTTTTTCACAAGCCATTGGCAAGAGTGAATGGTCTGTCATACCAGGAATGGTATTTACCTCTAAAACAACTGATTCACCATTATCTTGCAACAAAAAATCGACACGACCAAAATCACGGCACCCTAGCGTCTTAAATGCCTTTAATGCCTGATTTTGAATCTTTGCGGTCAATTCTGGTGCAATATCAAGGTCAAATAAATATTGCGTGTCGTCTTTAAGATACTTAGCGTCATAATCGTAAAAGCGCGATGCGCTTTGTATTTCAATGATCGGTAGCGCCTTTTCGCCTAGTATGCCGACGGTAAGTTCGCGACCAGGAATAAATAATTCTACTAACATATGATCAAATTTGATCAACCCACGATATATAGCATTTGCAGCTGACGCTATATTTTCAGCTATCGATATGCCGACTGAACTACCATCACTATTGGGTTTAACGACTATTTTTGCGTCTTTATCTGTGACAAAATACGAAAGTGCTGTTTTGATTTGTATAAAGTGATCTACCGGTTCAAGTGTTGATTTTCCAAATAAAATACCTGGAGGCACAGAAAGACCAGCTTTAACCATCACCACTTTGGCTTGATGTTTATTCATTGCAAGGGCACTGCTACTAGCATCACAACCGGTAAATTTTAACGCCTTATTTTCAAGGATTGTTTGCAGTGGCCCGCCCTCACCATATGGGCCATGCATCATCGGAAACACAATATCAAAGGAAGATTTATCAAAACACGTTAGATCATTGGGGTCTAGATCAACTAACAATACGTCATGCCCTACTGCTTTGAGTGCACGTTGAACCTGATAAGCGCTCTTTAAACTCACCTCACGCTCGGCATCATTACCCCCAGTTACCAATAAAATTTTCAAACCCAAAACAGTCCTATCACACAAATAAAACGATTAACCCCAAACTTCTATTTCCATTTCTAAATCAACATCAAATTCTATTTTTACACGCTTACGAATCACATCAATCAAATTAAGTACATCTTGACTCGTTGCCCCATTACCTGCGCATATAAAGTTTGCATGACGATCAGAAACAACCGCACCACCCTCTGAAGCACCAGCTAGCCCTGCTTTTTCGATTAATGCGCCGCTACTCATCGCGCGTGGGTTTTTAAAGACACAACCTGCATTACGGGAATTTAAGGGTTGGGTAGATTTTTTAAACATCCAAATTTCTTTGATCGACCTACCAATAGCTTCGGGGTCATCTTCTGCAAGATCAAATGTTGCCCCCAATATAAATTTGGCCATAATATTACTGCTGCGATACCCAAAAAAGATTTCTTCGCGTTCCCGTTCGAACTTAAAACCTGTTCGATCCATAAGCGACACTTTACGCGTAATACTAGCAATATCACCAAAACTGCCGCCGGCATTCATGCGAATTGCACCACCGACCGATCCAGGGATACCCACCATACACTCGATACCACGAAGTCCCTTACGGGCACATTCACCGATCAACGTGCCGACATCAACGCCTGCTTGCGCAATAACTTTGGTGCCATCAAACTGAACATCTCCAAAATTATCGCCGTTAAGGTATATTACTGCGCCGTCAACACCGCTATCTTTGACCAACAAATTGGAACCACGCCCAAGCACATACAGCTCGATTTCATTTTCATGACACCGCTTAACGACGTCAAGCAAAGTCGCTTCGTCTTTGGGTTCAATAAAATACTTCGCCGGTCCGCCAAGCTTATACCACGTGTGGTTGCTCATTGGTTCGTCAAATTTTACTATTTCTTCTAAGCCTGCAAATAAGTTCATCTGATATCTTCCATACATCGCCAGCCCCCATAGTTACAACTAAGTCTCCAGGGGCAAGATGCCCTTGAAGATAATCTACTATATGATCAAAATGTGGTAAATAAAGGCAATTTCCACCATTTTGTGATATTTTTTCTATCAATGTTTCTGCATTGATTTCCTTACGCATATCCTCTGAATCTCGCACAAAATAGATATCAGCTGCAAGGACAAAATCGGCACAATTAAAACTCACCGCGAAATCGTCGATTAAAAACCGTGTACGGCTATGCTGATGTGGCTGAAATACGCACCAAAGCCTTTTTGGCTGATACCGATTGACAATCGCTTCAAGGGTAACCTTGATTTCTGTGGGATGATGGGCGTAATCATCTATAACCCGCACCCCGGAAAATTCACCCTTATCACTCAGGCGACGCCCCACCCCTGAAAATGTTTCCAAGCCAAAAATAATTGCCTCGGCAGGTACACCACAATGCCACGCATTAGCGGCAACTGCCAGCGCATTTGAAACATTATGCGCACCAGGTAAAGACAGTTTTACACGCCCCAAACTTTGGTCTCCTCGCATAATCTCAAAACAACCAAATCCTGTTTCGTATGATAAATTTTTCGCCTTCCATAATGCACGCTTGTCATTTATGGCATACAACTCACTATTGCCTTGATATGCATTCACAATAGCTACCGTATTGGGATCATCGCCATTACCGATTAGCGTTCCGCCCGAAACAATGCCATTGGTAAATTCAGAAAATGCGCCCATAATCTCACTAAGACCTGAGTAGTAATCTAAATGATCTGCTTCAATATTTAATAACGTGGCGACAAAAGGTGATAAATTTAGAAAACTTCTATCGTACTCACATGATTCTACTACTAAACAATCACCACTACCAGCACCACTTGATGCACCGTTTAACTGTGCGACATCCGCCCCAATCACAAAATTTGGTTTTACATTTGCTTTGACCAGTAAATAACTGAGCCAACCACTTGTTGTACTTTTACCATGTGTCCCTGCGATAGCAGACGTTTTAATTTCACGCGACAAGTGGCCCAGAAGTTCTGCATATTTATAAATTTGAATGCCTATTCGCTTCGCTTGCATCACTTCAGGATTGGTCCATTTCACAGCAGCAGATATCACTATATGGTCTAATTGAGCCGTGATATTATCTATACAATGCCCTATCGAAACCTTTATACCCATTGTTATAAGTTTATCTGTAACCTCGCTCGACTGCACATCTGAACCAGTCACAGTATGACCACGCTGTTTCAGTACTTGTGCCAAGCCACTCATACCGCAGCCACCAATACCAATAAAATGCCATGACAACTGTGTCACTTTAGTATTTTGAGCCATAAACACCACATTTTCACTAGGTGATCTGTCTGTTGTTTTTTTTATAATCTTCATACTCTATATAAACGCCTATTACGTATTATTTTATATATTCGTCCAGCCTTCATCGGCCAAATTTATTAAAGCCTCAGCGACCAATGTCGCACCATTTGTTTTTGCTAAATCTAAACAATTTCTTGACATTTCACTTCTCAAAGGATCATTTGCCATAAGTTTTTTAAGTTCTTTTCCCAAAAGCGTGGCTGTTTTTTCAACGTTACAGCAATCTTCAACTACTTTTGCCCCGCCTACAGCACCAAGCATCTTCGCGTTCACCAACTGATGTTGATCCTTGTGGTAAGGATATGGTATTAATATAGAAGGAATACCAAGTGCTGAAATTTCAGCCAAAATTGATGCGCCTGAACGACTAATTACCAAATCTGCTACCGCTAATACATCTTCCATGTTATTGTGAAACGGAATGACTTTTGTTTTAAATGATACTATACCATACTGCTGTTTAACCCATTGATAATCATGCTTGCCTGTGACATGAACCACTTGCCACTTATCAAAAGCATCAATGCCATGTTGATCTATTATACAATGAATCACGGCACAGTTTACATTATGCCCACCTAAGGAGCCACCTGTGATCACTAACGTTTTTTTGTCAGGGTCAATGCCAAGGCTTTCAACTGCATTCTTTTTACTGCCGTTCATTATTGATTCGCGAATAGGACAACCAGTCACAATACATTTGTCTTTATCTTTGCCAAAATATTCTATGGCTGATGCCCATTGTACACATATTTTATCTGCAAACTTCATACCATACTTATTTGCTTTACCTGGTATCGAATCGGGATTTAACATCGCAACAGGTACTTCTAAATCATGTGCCGCCTTCATTGCCGGTACAGAAGCATGACCGCCTAACCCTAGTACCGCTACGACATTTTCGCCTTTAATACGCGATTTACACATAGCAATACTTTTTCGATAGTGCATATAAAATTCAATCCAAGTAAATGGACTTTTTTGCATTGGCACAACGGGCTGCTTAATAAATTTATATCCATTGGCTTGCATAATATCTTTATCGATGGCCCGTTCTGTTGCCAAAAATTTAACAACCGCATCGGGTTGTTTTGCAATTAATGCTTTTGCCACCGCAATGCCAGGAAACAAATGGCCCCCTGAGCCTCCGCCGGCAAACAGGTATACTTTTTTGTTTTGACTACTCAAATTGCCTCTTTTAAATGTGTAATGCTAACATCTTGTTTAGCTATATTTATAATAATACCTGCTGCAACTGCTAGCACAACTAATCCTGAACCACCATGAGAAATAAATGGCAACGAAATTCCCGTAACAGGGGCTAACCCTGTTACAACTAACATATTCATTGCCGCTTGCGTTACAATGATCATACCCAAACCAAACGCAACGAGCTTGCCAAAATGATTCTCTGTTTTAGATACAATTTTCATAACGCAAAACATAAGTGCTAAATAAAATAATATCACAAAAAAAAGACCTACCAAGCCAAGTTCTTCGCCAATAACGGCGAAAATAAAATCAGTTGTATCTTCTGGCAAAAACTCCAGTTTCATAACGCCTTGCCCAAGCCCTTTACCCCATAAACCACCAGAACCAATGGTAATAAGAGATTGATTTACTTGAAACTGCGCGTTTAAGATCGCTTGAGGTATTTCTTCTGCGCCCACCGCTCCATTTTTTTCAGACTCTAAATAAGATAACACACGTAACCATCGGTACGGTACTGAAACCACAAATACCCAAAACCCTATGGCACAAGGTAACGCTAATGTAAGAAAATAATACCATCTGACACCACCAACGATCATCACCATACAGCCAACAAAACCGATTAATGCCGCAGTGCCAAAATCTGCTAAGGCCACTAACACCGTTAATATTCCTAAAAAACCAATCGCTGGTAAAAACCCTTTAATAAAACTTGTCACATGCTCGCCTCTAGCAACACATAATGCGGCAATAAATAAAACCGCTACAACCTTAGCAAGTTCTGATGGTTGCAAATTAAACCTACCGAGTTTAAACCACCTACTAGAATCACCACTGCCACTCACACCTGGTATCAAAACCATCATCAACAATAGAACCACAACAAGCGAACCTAGTACTGCAGGTGATTTCCAAAAACGTTGCTCATTTAGGTAACAACTGTAATTAATTTGACTAAATAAAACCAGGCATCCCATTGCCGGAATAATCATCTGCAAACGTCGAGGCCCTACAGCCGCCCCTAAAAAAGATGACGCTTCAAAATGCTGACCTAAGGTTATCGACGCCGAAAAAACCATTAAACCACCAAAAAATAGCAAGCTCGATACTATTAAAAATAAACATTTACCCAGCGATGTATTCACTCGCTTGGTCGAAGTAAGTGTCTCTTTCATTTTATTCAATTGTGGATGTTGTTTTACCATAACAATCCTAATATTACCAAAGCCTTATCGCAGTTTTAATGTTGCAAGCGCTAGTGCCGCACAAGCAATACCCATTAACCAAAATCGTATGACTACTTGTGGCTCACTCCATCCTTTCAAATGGAAATGATGATGTATTGGGGCACATAAAAATATACGCTTACCGCCAGAATACTTATAATACCCTACTTGCATAATCACACTCAAAGCTTCAATCACAAATACACCACCAATAATACAAAGCAACAATTCATTTCGTGTAACCACCGCCACATACCCTAATACGCCACCTAGCGGCAAGCTGCCAACATCTCCCATAAATACTTGTGCGGGATGACAATTAAACCATAAAAAGCCAAGAGATGCCCCAAACAGAGCGCCACATAATATTGAACATTCTCCAGCACCACGAATCTGAGGCAATAAAAGCGTAGACGCCCAAGTAACTTGATCTTGCAATGACATAAACTCACTTGCCAAATAACAAAGCACCATAAACACTGCAGCCACAATCGCTATGCAACCAGCAGCTAACCCATCCATACCGTCTGTTAAATTAACGGCATTACTTGTGCCAGTAATGGCCAATACTGTAATAATCGCAAATCCGATAAAGCCTAAGTCGTAGCCACTTTTTATAAACGGTAACCATATTAAACGACCATCTTCTGTATTGGCTAAGTCTGAATCTAAATTAACTGCAATCAACACCGCTACACCAACCTGAAATAAAAATTTCTCCCAACTTTTTAGACCATCACGTTGTCGCTTTGTACGTGCCGCCGTTAATTTTAGCCAATCGTCAATACCGCCAAGCACCGCAAGCCATATAAGCAAAAATATTCCCTTTTGAATAAAAGGGTTTGCCAAATCTGCCCAAAGCAACGTACCCAACAAAATACCAGCAACCATGATCAATCCCCCCATTGTCGGGGTACCACTTTTATTTTGCGTTAATTCATTAAGCGATGCGTGATCAAATTCAGGATGGTCGCCTATTTTTTTCTTCATCAACCAACGAATAATTTTAGGGCCAAACCACAATGAAACAAATAAAGCCGTTAACACCGCAAGTATGGAACGAAATGAGACTTGCTGCCAAGCATAAAAATGAAGCTTGTTCGTCACAAACGCCTGATTTGTTTCTAATAACCAATATAACATATTAATTTACAATCTATCTTTTTCCACACACGCCAAAAAAGCGCATCGGCTAAATTATCGACTTACCTTACGTTTCGTGGTTGACTTCTCGGTATCAACCGTAACTGTACGCACTTTTCGACCTTTATTCACAGGCTCCTGCCCTTTAAAACGCTTTAGCGAAACAATTACCTTTTCCATTTCTAATGCGCGGGAACCTTTAACCAAAACAATATCATCATTATGAATATGTGTTTTGATTAATCGGGCTAACCGCTGGCTAGAGACACATCGCTGCACTGTCCCAATTCGCATACCACTATTAATCGCTTCATTTGCAATGGTTGCTGCTTTTGCGCCAACGGTAAATAACATATCTATATTTCCCAGCGACGCAATGTATCGCCCCAATAATTTATGGTAATTATGTGACGCTTCACCGAGTTCATTCATGTCTCCGAGCACTAATATTCTTCGACTCGCCTGCTTCATAGAACTCAACGTATCTACTGCGGCACGTACACTTGCGGGATTGGCATTATATGTATCATCTATCAACATAATTTCATCAAGTTTGATCCGCTGCATTCGCCCAGCTGGCGGGGAATATGTTGCCATTGCACCTGCAAACGCTTCACTAGAAATACCGAGTCTTCGCGCCACACAAAGTGCTGCCAAACTATTGGCGATATTATGTCGCCCATCAACATGTAATTTGACTTTAACATTATCATTTGTAACATAACGCACGCCTTTTACCGTACGTTTTATTTCCTTTGCAAAAATATCACTACAATCTTCAAGTGAAAAACTAACAACGGGCTGCACTAAGCCGCGCATTTTTTCAATTAACAAGCCTTTATCATTAAAACAAAAAACCTGTCCAGAGGGCGACATCCCAGCTGTAATTGCAGCCTTTTCATCTATCACACCACTCACTGAACCAAGCCCTTCTAAATGCGAAGGACCTACAGAGGTAATTACCGCCAAATCGGGTTCTACAATATGTGACAATGCTGCGATTTCCCCTGGATGATTTGAGCCCATTTCAACAACGACAAAATCATCATCCCTTCCAACAGATAACAAAGTTAAAGGGACACCTATATTGTTGTTATAATTTTTAGGTGATTGACACCCTTGTTTAAATTGACTCAATACATGATATATCATCGATCGCGTTGTGGTTTTACCACAACTTCCTGTTACACCAATAACTGAAACAGCGCATCCTAATGTTCTTCGATAATATTTTGCGATCTTTCCCAATGCTTCTATGGTATTTTCAACAACCATCACGCAAGCATCTAACGCAGAAGCATTCTCAGGTGCTTTTTCAACAACAATGGCTGCACATTTTGCTGCTACCGCTTGATCAACATAATCATGTCCGTCAAAATTTTCACCTGGGATGGCTATAAATAAATCACCTTCTGCGCATGTTCTTGAATCAATCGAAACACCTGTAATAACCCCCTTGGGAGGTATATTCACCAGTATCGCCCGAAGCAACTGCTTGATTTCGCTAATCATTAACGGTTTCATCGCTACCCACTCACTTTATGTTGATGTCGTTGGTTATACGTTGTATCGTGGCTTGCTGACATACGCGTTGCACATTCAAGGACTACTTTACGGTCATCAAAATCATGTTTGACGCCGCAAATATCTTGCGATGTTTCATGCCCTTTACCTGCAATAACGATCACATCGTCTTTCTGAGCCAATTCAAGTGCCATCGTAATCGCCTCACGCCTATCGATTTGCCTGATTAATGTCTCACGCGACGTATTTTTCATACCAGTAACGATGTCGTCTATAATCACGGCAGGTGATTCGGTTCTAGGATTATCACTTGTAACAAATACAATATCTGCGCCAACCTGTGCAACCGCCCCCATGCGGGCGCGTTTTGATTTATCCCGATCGCCACCACATCCAAATACCAATATTAATCTATTTTTCGTCAACGGTTTCAGTGTACCAAGTAAATGATTAAGCGCATCGTCTGTGTGCGCATAATCTATCAATACTGTACAATCCAAATTTGTATCAATTTTTTCCAGCCTACCTGGCACACCTTTATACTTTTTGATGCCCAATGCCACTTGCGTTATTGACAATCCACCACACCACGCAAGCCCCGCTGCAGCCATAACATTGCTGATATTATATTTGCCAACAACATCTGTATCACATAACAGACGTTCGCCAAACATAGAAAGTACGAAACGGCTACCATCAATAGTCATCGATTGCAACTCGCAATAAATATCGCAATCATTAGTAAAGCCATATCGAACCACACTTGCGTTTGTCCGCTGCGCAAACATGGCACCTACGGGATCTTCGCTATTGATAATTGCAAACGCATCTTGATGTAAAGATTTGAACAGCTTACCCTTGGCGTTGATATATGTTTTCTCATCCCCATGATAGTCAAGATGATCACCTGATAAATTTGTAAACGCTGCCCCTTTAAACGACACCCCCGCTGTCCGTTCTTGATCTAAGCCATGACTGGAACACTCCATCACCGCTGTATCTAATCCATTGCAAACCATATTAGATAGTATTTTTGCCAACGGCACCGCACCTGGTGTTGTATGTGTCGCATCATACTGATCCTCACCATCATCTACCATGACAGTACTGATCAAACCACAACGCCTCTGCGCATGATTCATCATTGCAGCAACCATATAAGCAACTGTTGTTTTTCCATTGGTGCCTGTAACGCCTAAGAGATTCAAAGACGCCTTTTCTTCAAAATAATGCCACTGGGCCAAATGCGCCAAAGCCAATTTCGTATCACTAGCTACATATATATTGATACCAGAAGAAATCACCAAAGACTTTTGTTCTGGAGAACAATCTGCCCCAATAACAATCGCACCGGCACCATTTTCAATGGCGCGACCAATATAGTTGTGCCCATCAAAAGTGGCCCCCTTTATGCAGACAAAGATATCCCCAATACCAATATTGTGGGTATTATCACAGAGGGAAAAGTTGACGCTGTGCGACACTTGCACCGTTTTGTAAGCTAAATACCAAGATTTTAGGTCTGACACATCCATCTGCTGACCAATGGAAACACCACCGCTTAAAAGCTGTTTCGATAATGCGCTACGACTAATATTGCTTGTCATACCACTGAAACTAACTTTAATCGCCGATATCAAGAAGGTTTACAACTCGCGCCAACGCATCCTTACGCCAACTACGGCATTATAGACGCCGCATGCTTCAATAGAAAGTGAATTACACCGTTTTTTTTAAAGTGACCGATGTAAACAATTAAATACCAACATCTTATCAGTTTTGCACATAAACATCAGCTTCTTTAGATACGCGCGGAGCAACCCCTAAATGCATCAATGATTGTTGTATAATTTCTGAAACAGCGCCTGCAGCAACAACACCTCCAGAATATCCCAAACCCAAACTACGATCTGGCTCACGACACATCACCAAAACACAAATTTGCGGATCTACCGCTGGCGCACCACCAATAAATGAACTGAGGTGTTTTTTTGAATACCCTCTACCATTCGTATTTGCAATATTTGCAGTACCCGTTTTACCAAACATTTGGTAATCTTTAAGCTTATAATGCTTGGCTGTTCCGGTTTCCACCACCGCTACCATTGCTTTTTGAACAATATCATTTGCTACTTTTTCTGAAAGCACTCTTGTACCATGTGGGATTATTGGATTTTCTTTCAACGGCGACATTTGTACCATTTTTCGAAAATCCTTTACCAAATGCTTACCATCTGGTTCATAAATGCGCTGTACAACGCGCGGCGTGACCATCGTGCCGCCATTAGCGATGCAACAAAATGCGCGAATCATTTGTAAAGGGGTGACAACCACAGGGCCTTGTCCATATGCAGCACGGGTTAAATCTGCCAAACCCCAACTTTTTAAATCACGTAATATACCACGCCCTTCACCACCCATATCAATGCCTGTTTTTTGCCCCATGCCATATTGCACCAACATATCATACAAATACTTTTTTCCCATAAGTAAAGAAATTTTGGCTGTCCCAATATTGCTAGATTTTTCTATGACTTGATAGACCTTAATTTTCCCTTGATAATGATTATTATATTCACCAATAGAACTACCAATGCCTTTGGTATAGAATGGCTTATCCATACAATCAATGGTATCATTAATGTTTATAAATCCACCTTCAATCGCAGCAGCAATCGTTAAAGGCTTAAATAAACTACCCATTTCTGCAGGTGCTGTTAGCGCCCGATTATCTTTGATTGCTTGATCTATGCCCCTAGCGTGATTCAAGTCAAACGATGGATAGTTTGCCAATGCATATATCTCACCGGTGTTGGGATTCATGGCAATACCAATAACATCTTTGGGTTTGAATTTGTTATACACTTCCGCAATTTTCTCTTCTACGATCGTTTGTATAACCGAATCTATCGTCAATACCACTGAACGACCATGCTTGCCAGGATGCTGCTCTTGCAATACTTTCGTGATGCGCCCCCGTTGATCATCTCTTAAATGCAATTCACCTGGTACGCCACGTAAATACCGATCCATTTTTTTTTCGATGCCATCAAGGCCAACCCCGTCAATGGTGGTATAACCAACCACATGGCTAGCAAGCTTACCTTGTGGATATTCACGTCGATACTGCTGGGTAACCATAACACCTTTTAAATTCAATGCCCTAACTGCCTCGGCCTGAATATCTGAAGGAAAACGCATTACTTGCCAATACTTTTTATTTTGACGCGCCATAATACTGCTATATACATCATCACCATTTATCGATAATGCCGTACCTAGCTTTCTGGCAACCACAACAGGATCATTATGCTTAATGATAAATTTTGGATCTACCTCAATTTGCGAACAGACGACACTCGATGCGAACATAACCCCATTGCGATCAACAATGGGTCCCCTACGGGCACTTTGTTTAATCAAGCGTCGCTGTTGAACCAGTGCTTTTTTTTGATATGCATCATGAGAAGTAATTTGAATAAAATGGCATCGCCATAACACAGAGAAAAAACCTACACCAACACAGCCGAGAAAAAATACTGCCGTTATATTTGTTTTCTTAATTTGATTAAACGCTTTCATATCTTTTTGGCCCAAGCTTTTTCTATTCTATAACTTCCTCATCTTGATTTACTTTTTTCCCTGGTGCAAGCACATCTAAATCAAAATCTTTGACCTTTTCTTTGACAAGACCAGGTTGCCCTAACTTTGCTGTAATTTTTGTTTCTTGCAACCAAATTTCCTGTTGTAAATCAACAATGGTCTGACTAATTTTTGTTATCTTATTTGCAGCTTGCATATGCTTTGTTTGAAAAACAACCAAGCAAACACCTATGGCGAGCGCCATCATCATCAAAATCACTACCCGGAAACCTAAATTCACAAAAAATGTCTCTCTGACAATGTCCCCAAAGTAATCTAATTTGGAATATCTATCTTCATACCTGGCTGCAAAGCATTGGCAGATTGCAGTTGCTTATTTAATTTAATAATTTCATTATATCGATTACCATTACCTAATAATTTTTTAGAAATCAGCCATAGCGAGTCGCCTTCTTTGACAACATATCTTTTTGTCTTAGTTGTCGTTATTTTATTTGCTCTATGATTGACCTTTGCTTCTTGCTTCCCTGATAGCGGTGGAATAATCACCTTTAAGCCTGCAGTAACAACATCAATTGAAGCAATGACTTCGGTATTTGCTTTATATATTTTTTCGACGTTAACCCATCGCTTGCCTTCAACAGCACCATATACTTTTAACGCAACATCACTTAGGTTTTCACCTTCTTTGATATAATATACCTTTTGTGTGGTTTTTTTAACGAACCCGCCATTTCTAGCGACGCGTTCACTTATAGCTGCCTGCCCCTTTTTCAATTGATATTTGGTTTGTTTTTCGACCGTTACGTTCGGTAAAGCAGCTCGGTAACGTACTGAATCCAACGCATTATCTCCCGAAGGCGATATTGGCGTAGCTATGTTTCTATAACTTCTGTTCGCTTGATTATTTTGAGTAACTGGCTCACTAACTAAATCTTGAGACTTTACCTCTGAAATCGGTTGATGATTATTTGTAGATGATGTTGAAGGTGCTTGTTGTGATGCAAAACGGCTATTTTCGTCATTTTTGAGTGGCGAATTTATCCCTTGCCTTGCTTCGCTACTACTTGTATCTAGGTGTATTGTACTTGAAAGCGCATTTAACGGCGTACCTGTAAATTCCAACGCTTTAGCGCCACCATCAATCAATGAGGGAATCTCATAAGGCGAACGATTTCCAACGCCCTTTAATACAATCGCAATTGAAACAATAAATACCAAACCAAGGAGTAACCCTACTTTTGCTTCCTTTGTCATCATTTTATCGCCTTTTATTTCGCCTGAAAATTAATTCTTTAAACACCATAACCACTTATTCTGATCGTTTACGATCATACTTACCTAACTTCTTCGGCGCATTTTCATCTGTTCGTTTAGCTATTCTCAATTTTGCGCTTCGACTACGTCTATTTTTCTTTTGTTCATCTCGTGTTGCAATAATTGGTTTCTTGGTCTCTATCGCGTAACACCTTTTTTGTTTACCATCTCGAAATCGCCCTTTGACGATTCTATCTTCCAATGAATGAAAACTGATGATACCAATTTGACCATCTAAATTTAAAATATCTGGGGCAACCGCCAACAATCGCTCTAACTGCCCAAGTTCATCATTTACTACAATTCGCAATGCCTGAAAGGTTAATGTCGCAGGATTAAGCCTGCCAAAATTACCTTGCCCTTTCATATTCAACGCATCCCGAATAATTTGTACTAATTCAAATGTTGTTTCAATTTTACGTTGACGACGTCTTTCAACGATCGTTTTTGCAATTTTTCTTGAGCGTCGCTCCTCGCCATATTGAAAAATAATATCTGCAAGGTCTTTCTCAGAACGCCCATTTACAATATCGGCAGCAGTTTCAGCCAACGACATATCGAGTCGCATATCCAAAGGGCCATCTACCTGAAAACTAAATCCACGATCGGCCTTGGCAAACTGATCCGCATTCCAACCTAAATCTGCCAAAATCCAATCGACCTTGTTTATATCAAGATCACTTAATATTTGACCAAGATCTCCGAAATTGCCATTTACTAAATCAACGGAACAGTCTAACTTTTGCAATTTAGTCTTTGCAATACGCAATGCTTCATTATCGACGTCTACGCCGATAAATCGGCCTTTTGACGATAATTTTTCTGCTAACAACTTTGCATGCCCCCCCTGGCCTAATGTTGCATCAACAATCACACCATCTTCTTTAAATGATGCCATCTCTAAAATGGGATCAATCAACACTGCAACATGCTCAGTTATTTCATCACACAAATTATAAAGTACCTTTTACTACCAAATCGTTTATTGCTTAATTTAGCCCTCACTAGGAGAACTTATTTGATTAAACAAAAGCGCCCTTGCGGGCATACTTCACTTCAGCGATTAAGGCCATAATATCTTCAGAAAGTGCAATGTCAGCATAATCGCCGCCAAATCGCCTAACCTTTTTTAAATTAGATTCGACCTGCTTTACCGCAAGCCCCAAACGAACACCATTGACTACATGTCCAGCAAGCGCCATTTGAAGAATTGCCATTGGTGATTCTGCTTGCATATTTTGATATTGTGTCATTAAAAACCTCTACATCCATGTTTAAAGTTTTTACAAGCCATTACACTTTGGCTCGTTATACCTATTTCCAACCTTGTACGATTATTATTTTACTTTTCGACAGGCAAAGAAGCCTCTTTTGCCGATGCCTGCGCTTGCCTAAAAACCTCTTGTCGCGCCTTAAGCATAACATCAGTCTGTGAATCAATATGACTTTGAAGATATTGCGCCCATACCGCTTGATCCCATATCTCAATGTGATCTCTCACGCCAATCAACGTCACATGCTGACTGATGCCCGAACGCTTTCTTATTTTTTCGCTCATAAGCACACGGCTTTGCCGATCCAAATCAACCTTGCTGGCCATTGAATAATTGACACGATCAATCGCCAACGCTTCATCTGGGGCAGCCATCCCTGGCGCCACGACCAAAACCATACGCTCATAAATTTTTTCTGGATACAAGCTGATGGCCCGATTAGGGCCAAGCATCATATAAAATCGAGCCCCGTCAATCACAGGGTCAATCTGCTCACGCAATTTAACTGGTAACGCCAAGCGAAACTTGTCGTCAAGTGAGCAGTCAAATTCTCCAGTGATCAATAACATCAAAATCTCTTATACTAGGCAAATATAAAAACTAAAACCCATTACTACCCATTTATTACCATATCATACCACAAAGCCCCACACATCCAAATATTAAATATGCGTTTTAACACCATTAAATAACGACTCACCTACAGACATACCATATATTGCGAACCACTAAGACCTACCCACTATATAAAGAAATTAACACCGTAATTATTTTTTTGTTTTTTTTACACCGCAAAACCCCCTCCTACTTACTCACTAGTAGTGTTTCACGTAACTTAAGTAGCTATCAATCTTAGAAAGTTAATCCAGTAACGTTTTTTCTAAAGCGACTCATATCGATACAGGCAATTCGGTTACCAACCATTGATATACCGCCCCCTTCACCCCCATCTCCCCCCCCACTTAAACTAAATCACCTTTAAACCAAATATTGACCAATGACATATTCCAAGCTAATATCTTAAGATATTGTTTACATAAGACTCCCCAACTGAATCCTTAACCACGCAAGGCTTATTACATGTTACGATTTAAGCACCGCACCCACCTAGCGCTTTCTCTGTTATTGCTCATCATCCCCAGTTGCACCAAAAACATTGACCCCCCTCAAAAAGAACCAATTAAGCAAATGACAGAAAGTATCCCTCACAAAGAAGGGCGCTTGATCATCGTAAATCATAATTACGATTTAGGCGACATCGATAAGGGCAGCTCGACCCAATGCAAATTATTACTTCGAAATGAAGGACTTGAGGATATTACGATACGACGTCAAAATCAAGGATGCCGCTCTATTATATTTAATAATTTTCCCGCACGTAATAAATCAATTAAATCTGGAGAAACATTCGGTATAAACTTTTCATATAATGCCTCTTTAATGCCAGGAAGAAAAGTACATCAGCTTTCATTTAAAGTGACAACCCCTTGGGAAACTTACATGCTAGAGACAAAGATCAAGGCAAACGTTATAGAATATGTTTCAACTTCATCTCGCCATATTGAATTAATTGCAAACAACCAAGACAATCAAAAAGACATGACCATCAGCAGTATCGACGGTTCTTTATTTTCAATTACCAATATCGATATAACCAAAAACCTTATTAACGCCACATTCGATAAAAACATTAAATCAGATAAACATCGTATTTCATTTCAAATATCCAATAAATCTATTAAAACACGTCAACTCGGGCGATTTACTATCAACATTGCACACCCTAAAGAGAAAAAAGCTGAGGTTTCCTTTGTAATCTTACCCGAATTCAAATCATCCTCAAGGACAATTAGATTTCGAAACCTTGCCAACACCCCCAAAGCAACACGTAATGTTACAATCGCTAACCGCCTTAATACCCCCTTTGAAATAAAAAATGTGACATCAACCAAAGGATTACTTAAAGCAACAATATCAGAACTAAAAAACGATAAATACCAAATTTATTTCCACTTCGATATCCCCCCAGAGTACACATCCAACTTCGTCAAGGACACACTATTAATCAACATCAAAGGCAGACCCAACAGCACCATTCATATCCCATGTTATGGTCGCCTAGAATAAACAATTTTAACTTAAAATCATTTACATTTATCTTTTTCTTTATTTAATAAACTTTTCAGGATCTATATCAAAGCTTGAGGGAAGAAATCACACAACACAAACGCGCTAAAACACTACTATTTCTCACCGCTTCATTAATTAAAAAAATGTAAACCTAAAGTGGTACCACTCAAGCCATGTCACATTTCATGCTTAACTGATTTAGGTTTTCACAGAGTCTAGTGTCAGTACAGATATCGGGGTGAATATCATCAAAGGTAACCATGCGGCCAATACTGGGTCAATAGTGGAGATGTCAGATCCGATTAATTTACATGAACATGTAAAAATAAAACAACTACCAGGTAACAATAAAGATAGAAACAAACCCTTTTTAGACCGTTGCTTTTCTCGCCCTACCAACATTGGTAAACCTAAAATAAGCATCGTCACATTGATCAATGGGTCGGTAATACGAAAATGCAGTTCACTCTGGGCAGAACGATGTTCACTTGGCTTAAGTAATTTTTGATCAAGCATACCTTTGATTTCTGTAGAACTCATTAAAGTTTTAAAATTAGAATTTCGATGTAACCAAATATAGCTTGCTGATAAACTTGACGGATAAACAGACACCACCGTTTTTATACGGCCCTGTTTTTGCTCGACCGTTTTTTCTCCACCTGTTGGCAAAAAAGTTTTATCCAACTCCGCCAACCGACCTAAAACCCAATGTCTCTTTGTAGCATCCCATTGCGCAGCATCGGCCGATATCGTATATGATAAGATACCATCTTCTCGAAATAATACATGAAAATGGTGCAATATACTGCGCGCTTTATCAAAATTCGTACCCGACATTAATGCACGATTATTATCTTCGGGCATCAACCAAATCGACGTAGGGCGCACGTCGTGTGTTTCTTCATGTTCGCGAACCAGTTTATCGGCAATGCTTGGTAACACCCACTCCTGATCAACCACCATAATTAAGTTCAATATTATTGCGATAAATATAACAGGTGCCATAACGCGCTTAATACTGATGCCTGATGCTAAAATAGCAGTTAATTCATTTTGCCGACTCATGCGTGTCAAAGAAAAAGCTGAAGCAAGCATCACCATCATACCAGAAAAGTCCCTAAAATATTCAAAGATCTTGGGCGTATAATAGTCAATAATAAAGAAAAAAACTTGCACCACTGAAGGAGCCGCTTCTCCGACATCACTCTCTACAAACTCATCAAACTCTAAAAATAAATCCATCATTACGCGCAATGACAACACCACAAACACAGCAACCACATAACCGACCATAAACTCATATGCAACATAGCGATCGAGAATGCTTGGTTTTAATGAAAAAGAAAACCCATGAGATCTTCCTTTTGTTTGTGATTTATTATTTTTCATAATTATATATTCGCTACCAACCTACCTTTTAAGCAAAATGCCGTACAGCTTAAGGTTTGCAATAATCATTACTGCAATCCCTGACCACATAAACAATAACCCCTGCAACATATTATCTTCCAATTGCGTATTATTGAATTCTCCTGCCATATGCTTACCTGTAGAAATGGTTGCCATACAAATCACCGCGGGCAAAAAACTCAATCCAAATGCTGACAAACTGGGGCCACTCGGTAGATATATGCCAAGTGCTGCTCCAAAAAGAACCATGACCACACAACTTACGCCAAAGGCTAGGCGTGAATGCAATTCTACATTAATCCCTACAAGCAATCGGCCACATTGCTTTTTGAGAGACGACAATAATTTATTTTTGAAATAAGCCGATGTCTCATTTAAAGGAGGCACCGTTTCAGAAGCCAACAATTCATTTAGCGACGTTAATTTAAACGGATCCACCACTTCTGATGGCATCACATACCCCGATAGATCCATTTTTTCAATACTACTGGTGTCATCGTTACCGCTTGTGAACTGAACATTATTGAGTTGTATATTTGAAATTAAATTCGGTTTTGATTTTTCCATATTAATTTTAAATGTAACATTTTTTGCTACATATAATTTAGACCACCTATCTGGCCGTTCAGGAAAATATTGTTCAACAATGACATCGCCACCTAAGAAAGTGACTACCGCGCTTGTAATGGGCGCTTCCGTTTCTTTTACTTCCCCACTCTTTGCCACCTTTTTAATTGGAGGTGGTACAATCATCTCACATGCGGTAGCACGAATTCGAATGCGATCTTTCCCATGATATAAATCTAAAGAATGAGATGGCGATTGAAACTTCTCATTTACCCATTGAAAAAAATATTCTTTTCTCATCTGCGCTATTGTTTTTAAGTACTTCGTTTTAATTGGTCCAAATAATGTTAAATCCCTACGAATCTCCTGCATCTCTTCAAGTCGTTTAAATTTAATATCATCTTTCCACATTGATGCCATCGGAAAAACGATATCAACGTCACCAGAACCTGACATTGTCTTGTCTGCATGCCTTGTGTTATAAGTTTGCAGCACAACTTCTGATTGCCCAGCTTTATTTTTTCTAAATTTAACATACATCTCTGGGGCGGTAAAATGCGACACTACTTTCTCATTTTGATCTAATTTTATTCCAGCGACATTAATAAGTAAGTCTTTTTCAGGCACCACGTGATCAACCGCAATTTTAACCCGCTTCATTTTAGCGCTAAAACTATTGAGATTTCCATATTTTTCTATGTTTCGAAAAATAAGCGCTTTAGAATCTTGTTGTAATATATTTTCAAAATGTTGGGTAAAATAGGGTACAACATGAAATGCCAAAAGCAACGTCGCCACTCCAACGATAAGCGCCAAGATTAATGCAGGGTATATCATAGTCAAAATTGATATCCCGCTAGCGCGACAAGCCGCAATCTCATTGTCTGCTGACAATCGACCATAATTAAGCGTAGCTGATAACAACGCAGATATCGGCAGCACCATGACTAAAGTCATTGGCAAAGTGCATAAAAACAATTCTGGCACCTTCACTGGATCAATCCCAAGACGGCGCATTGGCCCAAGCATTAAACCCAAACCCAGTATCATGGCAAGCACAAAGGTTGCTATCAAAAAGGTTTTGAGTAAATCGCTAAATATATATCGATGTAAGGTATAAATCATTGGCAATATTGTTCCACGTTCACCTGCTCAGGTCAACCCAAAACTAACCCAACCTGCTTACTTTTGCACCAAAAATAGCATTTTTAGAGTGGTAGGTCAGTAAATCTCCACTACAAAAATAGATTATTTATCCATCTCCGTTTTGAAAATTTTAGTTGGCGACTGCATTGGCAAAGTCAAAATCCGTTATCCAATAAAATTTCATGCGTCATTTTAGGCTGAGTATAATGTTACAGATGAATCGTTTTGGAAATCATAAAAATTGCAAATCCTCATGTAAAAAAACCAAATATACCATAAAGCATTCGAGCTCGATTTATCCGAGGCCGACTTGATATTGAATAAAATCCCTTTTGCCTTATAATGTCTCGCCCCTTACAATGTCCCGGTACCCCAAAACAGTAAAAATATATGTTGTTGAAATACTGCAAAACATATAAACTTTAAAGTAAAAACAAGATATGCCAAACTTAATAACACTTCGAATGATGGAAAACATATGCTTATCAAATTTAAACTGTGTATAATAGTTACGTAAAACTTGACCATACTCCTTGGGTGCCAAAGTAGACCATATGTTTTTCCAGACCCAGAAGTAGATATTGAGAACCTTAAAAGTACTGTTAAATATCTTACAACGGTAAAACAACCACGCAACCACACGCATCCTAAGTCATTAAAACAGTGCGCTAATTATATCTCGCAAAAACTTTCATCATATGGATATAAACCAGATGCACAATTATTTACAGTACGTAAAAAGAATTATTACAATGTTATTGCAACGGTTGGACCTAATCAGGGTGAACGATTAATAATTGGTGCCCATTATGATGTTTGTGGAAACCAAGCAGGTGCCGACGATAACGCCAGCGGCATTGCCGGCTTGCTTGAAATTGCTCGGTTTGCAATGCAACATAAAGATGCGTTACCATACAGAGTTGATTTTGTCGCATATAGTTTAGAGGAGCCGCCTTTTTTTGGCACAAAAAATATGGGAAGTTATGTGCATGCTAAATCATTAAAGGACGCTGGCATTGCTATAAAAGGAATGATTTGTCTTGAAATGATTGGTTTTTTTAGTGAGCAAAAAAATTCTCAATCGTATCCTCTAGCTATTTTAAATTTATTCTATCCAGATACTGGCGATTTTATTACCGTTGCAAGTTCATTTGGAAATGGATCGCTTTCATCGCAGGTCACTAAGAATCTAAAAGCAACAGACATGAATGTTGAAGTATTTAAAGCACCATCCGCGCTTCCTGGTATCGACTTCTCTGATCACAGAAATTACTGGCATTTTGGTTATCCGGCGGTCATGGTTACCGATACTGCATTTTATAGAAATCCTCATTACCATAAACAAACAGACACAATGGACACTTTAAATTTTACAAAGATGAGAGAAGTTACAAAAGGGCTCTGTTGGACCTTATTAAATATTCAGTAGGATAAAAACTTATCCCTCTAGAGTATTTAGCAATAGATATACGCCCTAACCTGAATATTCACATCATAAAAACATCACACACTTGGTAACTAAAGAGCAGCCATAACTCAAACCCAAGCAAACTCAAACCCAAGGGACAGGGTTTTAATCCGAGGGGGAGCAAACCCAAGGGACAGGGTTTTAATCCGAGGACACAAATCCACGACCAAGTCCAAGGGACAGGGTTTTAATTCGGGGGACACATTGACAACCTCAATTGAAAGTGATATAAGTAAATAAGTTACTTTGATCATCTTCCCGTCGTAGTAATTGCTTGTTAATCAATTAATTAAGTAAACATTATGATAAGTGGAGATGAACATATGGCTCGAATAGCGCGGATTAAAACTGACGAAGTGGCGACCTCATATCATATTTGCCAACGTACTGCGGGCGATAAAGGGGCTTACCCATTAATGCAAGAGGCGAACAAGCGACGGTTAATCGATTTAATGCGCCATTATTCAAGACCTTTTTTTTGCGAAATCTCTGGATTTTCTGTCATGGGTAATCATTTTCATCTTGTGATCAAAATGGAAAAAAATGAAGAAAGAAGTCGCGCTGAATTAATGAAACGCGCTAAAGTACTTTATCCAAACTCAGATGATATTTTAGAAAATTGGGATGACGACCAATGGGAACATTTTCGAAAACGTTTATTTAATCTTTCTGAATATATGAGTAATGTGAAGGCTGCATTTACAAAATGGCACAATAAGAAACACGATAGGCTCGGCTCATTTTGGAATGAAAGATTTAAAAGTGCCATTTTACTCGGTAACAATGCGATACTCGAATGCCTTCTATATATCGATTTAAACCCCCTACGGGCCGGCATACAAGAAATACCTGAATTATATAAGGCCGGCTCTTTATTTTTGCGACACCTAGGTAAAGATGATTGGTTAATGCCATTGAAACAAATTTTGCCTTCATTGCAACAACCCGATGACGAATCATATTTGGAATATTACCGAGCAAAAGTATATTACCGAGGTTCGGTGGCAACGAAGAAAAACCAAGCCATACTTTCAAAAGCGTTGCTCGAAAAGGAAGTGGAACGCGGATTTAAAGTCCCAGGCATGTATTTGCAAAAATGTCACTACTTTATTGGCGGGTTAGCAATAGGATCTGAACGAAAAATAAAGCGACTTGTAAAAAAGCTTCAAAATAAGGGGCACACAATACGAGACGCAATACCAATATTACATGCGAACGGGAACCATCAAAGTCTTAAGCGTTGCCGGGATGGCCCTGTTACAACCTAATATCCTTCACATACGCATACGATAAACTCAAAATATCAACAAAATGAAATATGGTGCGGAAGCGGTACGCCTGTATATCCATATAATCGCCACCTTTCTACGATAAATAATTCTTTTATCAAGAAAATGCGTTATTTTATAAAAAACCCATACACTTTTTTGGCTTAATCATAAAAAAGAACTGGAGAAATGTTATTTTTATTTTAAACGCTGTCCCTTGCAATCCTTGTAATCTATTGCCTCATAGCACATTCACTTTTAAGCGTATACGTGCGGTAATTCGTTAGTCTCCACTTTTTACATCTTGGGTTACAGCTGTACGCTTGGTAAATATCTAGTTTTTAGGCAAATCTAGGGACAAATCTAGGGACAGGGTTTTAGCAAATTGGGTTTTAGCAAATTTTTCTCCTACATCGTTGTTGTGAGGTCGTTTACCGTTTGCGGTCGCAGTGGTATACTTTTTAATTGTCATAATAGCGCACAAGGAAGGACACTGCGATCATGAACAAGATATACGCCCCACTTACCAAGCAAATTCATCGATTCACAGAGCAAATATGCACTTTCATATCTCCGCCACATTGCACCTGTTGCCATGCGCCATTACACGATCACTCAGAAATTTTATGTGAAACATGCATAACTGAATTTATCGTCGCTACCCAAGTACCATATTGCCCTACCTGCGGCACCAATACCGGCCCTTATGCATTACTTGATGACCATTGTCATATTTGTTACCATAAAAAGCCAAGCATTGCACGCATTGCACGGGTTAGCACTTATCAAGGACCTATCAAAACAATCATTGGCCAATTAAAATACAATGGACAAACGCGCTTTGATAAATATTTAGGCACGCAACTCGCATCCGCTATCATTGGCGACACCCAATTTCACGACATAGACGGCATCGTACCTATTCCGCTCCACTGGCGTAGGCATTTGTACCGCACCTACAACCAATCAGCTATTATTGCCAACGTCACCTCGGCCGAACTAAAAAAATATGGCCTCCAGGCGCCTGTTAAACGAGACCTAATTCGTAAAATCAAAACACCTTCCCAGATGAAACTGAGTCGAAAACAACGTCTTGAAAACCTAAAAATGGCATTTGCCATCCGTAAAGACGCTCCATTTGCAGACAAACATATCTGCCTCATCGACGACGTGACCACAACAGGCGCAACCCTACACATGGCAGCACAATTACTAAAAAAGTTTGGGTGCAGAAAAGTGTCCGCAGCGGTAATCGCAGTGACACCATCACCTTAACTTGGTGTTATTAACCGCTATGGCGTACTAAAAATCGTATATATTCACAGAAAGCACGTTGATAACAGAAACAGAGATGATGACACTCCGTAATCACCCCCTGTATATATAAGAAGCGTAACACCATTAACTATTATCTTTACGCCCTATTTTCCCAAAAAAGGGTATTTACCGACCAAGATAAATCAGATAACATATTTTTATATTTAACAAAGAAAGTAACCGATACGATGAATAAGCACAAACTAACAATGAAACAAATTTGGCCGTATATATATGGTGCCATGTTTGTCTTGTTTCTTGTCCTTTGCGTAAAAGGCACCCCTTTACTTTGGGTTTGTTTTACTGCAGCCCTTGGCTTGGTCTTATTGTTTGACAAAGAAAAATCGGATCCAAATGATCATCCGATGAAACCACTATAGAAAAGTATTATTACAACATGAAACGACATAAATCACTACTTGACCAACAACAAACTTTACTGATGGTTATTGACATACAAGAAAAATTTGTACCGCATATCAATGAAATAAATCGTGTCATTGTAAAAAGTGGCAAGCTTATCGACGCAATTAATTTATTAAACATACCAGTGATCGTCACCGAACAATACCCCGATGGCTTGGGTCCAACATGCGAAGATATTAAATCACACCTCACCGCTGAAACAGAAATAATTGCCAAAACATCTTTTTCATGTTGCCAAGAAGAAAAAATCAGCACTGCAATTGAAACACATAAACGTAAACAGATCATTTTATGTGGCATTGAAACACATGTTTGTATCGCCCAAACGGCTATGGATTTAATTGAAAATGGATACCATGTCACCATTGCCACAGACACCGTTTCTTCACGTGATCCTTTTGAAACAGCCATTGCCCTTAGTCGTCTTTCACAAACAAATATCGCCTTATCTACCACCGAAGCTATTTGCATGGAATTGTGTGTTTCCAGCAAGCACAGTGCATTTAAGGAAATATCAGGTTTGATTAAATAACACCATCGTCCAATAAAAGGCAATATATATTGTCCACTTTTAAACTTAACAAACAGCATTTATTGAAGATATAAAATATTATGGGTTTTCCAATACAACGACTAAGTAGATTACGATTTTCACCCACACTACGTGACATGGTACAAGAAAACCATTTGCACCTAAGTGATCTTATTCAACCCATTTTCATTCATCATGGTACAAATATTAATAATGAAATTTCATCGATGCCTGGTCAGTTTCAAATGTCAATTGACATAGCAACCACCTATGCCAAACGCCTATACGACACAGGTATAAAAAGTGTTATTCTTTTTGGTTTACCAAAATCAAAGGACAATATTGGATCTGATGCTTTAAGCAACACTGGCATTATCCAACAAGCAATAGGTGCGCTAAAAAAAGCAGTACCTGAATTGTTCATCATTACCGACGTTTGCTTTTGCGAATATACCGATCATGGTCATTGCGGTGTACTCAAAGAAATAAATGGTAAACAAGTACTTAATCACGATGAGACATTAAACAATTTGCAATTACAGGTCATCTCTCATGCAAATGCCGGCTGCGACATGGTCGCGCCCTCTGGCATGATTGACGGTGCTGTTGGCGCTATACGTTACGCCCTCGATGAAAACGGGTTTACTCATTTGCCAATTATGGGGTATTCAGCAAAGTTTGCTTCTGCATTTTACGGCCCATTCCGCGATGCCGCTGATGGCGCACCTCAACAGGGTGACAGAAAATCGTACCAAATGAATGTCGCCAATACCGATGAAGCGATGCGAGAGGTCGCTTTAGATATTAAAGAAGGGGCTGATATCGTAATGGTCAAACCAGGCCTTGCTTATCTCGACATCGTTGAACGTATCAAAACAACCCACAATTTGCCTATCTGTATCTACAATGTTTCCGGTGAATATGCCATGGTCAAGGCTGCGGCAAATGCAGGGTGGATCGATGAAAAGGCGACTGTACTTGAAAAAATGCTATGCATGAAACGCGCTGGTGCAAACTTAATCATTACATACCACGCCCAAGACATTCCTAAATGGCTGTAGTTAAACAGTTTATGGCACTTTTGTACGACATGGACATTTCCCTAAATTTAGCGACCTTTTTCATGATGAAAGCCGTCTCTGGCCGATAGTGGTGGAATAAATCATAAGTTATTGCTAGAAAAAGAGTTAACCATAACTTTTTTTTTACGCTGTTATAATTATTGGGTTGTACTTATTCGTCTATTTCGCTATAATATGCGATTCAATTTTTGGCCTGCTATGTAATGCAAGCCGCTTTATGATAACGCCTCTGCTGGCCAATACCGTTGTACGGGTTTGCCGGAAAGGAATGAAACACTATGATGACACGCGAAGAAAAAGTTAAACTGGTACAAGATTATGCAACCCATGAAGGCGACACTGGTTCTCCTGAAGTTCAAATCGCAGTTTTAACTGCCCGTATCATTGAATTAACAGATCACTTAAAAGCACATAAGAAAGATCATGCATGCCGCCGTGGACTATTAAAAATGGTAGGTAAACGATCCAGCTTATTAAAATACTTAACTAACAAAGATAAAGATCGTTATCAAGCTTTGATCGGTCGCCTCGGATTACGTAAGTAATTTTGAATTAAAACATTCAAAGAGCAACCTTCGGGTTGCTCTTTTTTAATCCCATTATATTGAGAAAATAGATAACCAAAATACGAAAATCGTTACTTGGTTTATCTTGAAATACCGCTTAAAGAATTAAGTAAGATTTTTTGTAGGCTTGTAATTATGTAGGCAAGTGGTGTAAATAAATAATATTGTTGTTATGTCGGCAATGAAAGAAAGTAGGCTTTGATGTTAAAATCGTATAAAGTAGAACGCGAAATCGGTGGCAAGATGATGTCACTGGAAACAGGTAAAATCGCTAAGCAAGCAGCAGGCGCTGTTATTGCACGTTTGGGCGATACAACCACACTTGGTACTGTTGTTTCAGCAGACCCAAGACCAGGACTAGACTTTTTCCCCCTCACCGTAGACTACCGTGAGAAAACCGCTGCGGCTGGTAAATTCCCAGGCGGATTCATGAAACGTGAAGGTCGCCCTACAAATGGCGAAATTCTCACAATGCGTATGATTGATCGTCCTGCACGCCCTGCATTCCCTAAAGGCATGCGTAACGAAGTGGTGATCCAAGGCATGGTGCTTTCATATGACAAAGCAAACGACCCTGACGTTTTAACGATGAACGCTTCTTTTGCAGCGATCACTATTTCTGACATTCCTTTCAACGGACCACTCGCAGCTGTACGCGTTGGTCGCGTGAATGGCGAATTTATTATTAACCCAACAATCCAAGAGATGGAAACGTCTGACATGGAACTCGTCTTGGGTGGTCACTTAGATGACGTCAACATGATCGAATTCGAAGGTGCACAACTTTCTAACGAAGACGTACTCGAAGCGATTAAGTTTGGTCACAGCGCAATTATTCAAATCTGCGAAATGATCAACGAACTACGTGAACTATGCGGTAAAGAAAAATGGGCTTATGAAGTACCAGATACTTCTGAACTCGTTGGCATCATGAACGACAAATTAAAGTCTGGCTACCAAGCGGCACGTAAAATTGAAGGCAAACAAGACCGTAGCGATGCGCTCCGTGAATTGTTTAGTTCACTCAAAAACGAACTCATGCCAGCAGATGAAGAAGAACCTAAGTACAGTTCTCAACTTTGGTCTATGGCAAAAGAAGATTTTGAAGAAGAAATTATCCGTCAAGAAATCCTTGATGGCAATCGTGCTGCCGGCCGCGGTAACGACGAAGTACGTACCATTGAATGCGAAGTAGATGTTATTCCATTGGTCCACGGTTCAGCACTCTTTACGCGTGGTGAAACACAAACGCTTTCAACGATCACACTTGGTACCTTACGCGACGAACAAATCGTTGATGGTATTCGTGACGAAGTGCGCCATAAATTCATGTTGCATTACAACTTCCCGCCGTTCTGCGTTGGTGAAGCACGTCGTATCATGGGTCCTGGCCGTCGTGAAATTGGCCACGGCGCTTTAGCTGAACGTTCACTCATTCCTGTATTACCTGATGCAGATGTATTCCCATACACAATCCGTCTTAACTCTGATGTTATGGAGTCAAACGGTTCTAGTTCTATGGCAACCATCTGTGGTGGTACATTATCTATGATGGCTGCTGGCGTACCACTCAAGGCACCTGTTGCTGGTATTTCAGTCGGTGCAGTTTCAGACGCTAGTAAAACAATCTTGATCACAGATATCCTCGGCGAAGAAGATCATTACGGCGATATGGACTTTAAGGTTGCTGGTACCCGTGATGGCATTACAGGTATTCAATTAGATCTTAAAAATCGTGGCATCAGCTACGACATGATTGCTGACACATTGGTCGCTGCCGAAAAAGCGCGTAATGGCATCCTTGATACCATGCTTGCTACTATCGGTGAAGCTCGCGAAGAAATGGCTGAATCAGCACCTCGTATCACTAGTATTAAGATTCCACAAGACATGATCGGCAAGATCATCGGCCCAGGTGGTAAAGAAATCAAACGCCTACAAGAAGATACTGGCACCAATGTTGAAATTGAAGAAGATGGTACAGTATTAATTTCATGTGTCGGTGGCGATGGTCACGAACGTGCTAAGAATATCATTCGCAGCATGGTTGAACCAATCAAAATTGGCGCAACTTATGGCGGCAAAGTGACAACTGTTAAAGATTTTGGTGCCTTTATTGAAATCGCACCAGGCAAAGATGGCCTTTGCCACGTCAGCGAATTATCACACAGTTATATTTCTAACGTGACTGACGTCTGCAAAGAAGGTGATTTAATTGATGTGAAAGTAATTGATGTAGACGAACAAGGTCGCATTAAACTTTCAATAAAAGCATTGACTGAAAAACCTGCCAATGAAGATGCTGCGAAATAGTAAATTTTAAAGCTCAAACTTGTAACATCCAGAGGATCTTTGCTTGCCAGCAGAGATCCTCTTTTTAATTTGAATCGATGAAAAAGTTTTACAGGCAAATTAATGAACCAACTCATTGCATTTATTTCAGGGGCATTGGTCGCTGGCATCCTTGCCTGGCAAGCGAGTAAACGCCTTGCCATAAAAAATAGCCGCACTGAAAAGCAACTATTAAGACGTACCCGCCGCGCCGAACGACTCGCTGAAATCGGGAGACTCACAGGTAATCTTGCCCACGAAATACGCAATCCTTTATCAATTATAAAAATTAACCTTAAATTATTGAGCGAAGATATGCAACGGCAACTGGCGCATATCAAACAAAGTGGTGAAACCGTTTCATATAATTCACATGAGCTTGAAACAAAAATAACTCGGCATGAAAAAAAAATAGATACTTTAGCTAACGAAACCGACAGGCTCTCTAACACGCTAAACGATTTCATGGAATTTGCTGGCAAAATGGAATTACATCGCGCAAATACAGATATCAACAAGTTACTTGATTCACTTATTGACTTTTACGAACCACAAGCCAATGCGATGGATATTCAAATGCGCAGAGATTTAAGTAACACCCCTGCCATATGCTTTATCGACACGGATCGTATTAAACAATCCATCTTAAACTTACTTATTAATGCCACCCAAGCAATGGATACACAAAGCGGTGACATCATCGTACAGTCTAATATATCACCAGACAGCCACATTGTTTCCATTGATATTATAGATACAGGGCCAGGTATAGCACCTGACAAGCAAGAAAAAATATTTGATGCTTATTATACCTCAAAAGCAGGTGGTAGCGGCCTCGGCCTACCAACATGCAGAAGGGTTATTGAAGAACACGACGGGCAAATCCATTTAGATAGCGACCCTGGTGTTGGCACGCGTTTTACCATAACATTACCGCTGGTAAAATAAATAGAAGCACGATATAAACATTTATACCTAGGAAGAACAACCCAATGAGCAAAGCAAAATTACTCATTATCGAAGATGAACTCGCTCACGCAGAGGCACTTGCCGAAGCAATGGAAGGTGAAGGCTATATTGTTTTCACCGCCGGAAATGGTAGCGAAGGACTTGCTATTTTTAACAGAAAAGATCCAGATGTTATCGTCACAGACTTGAAGCTCGGGGGTGACATTGATGGCCTTGATGTCGTAAAGTCTATCGTTAAAAGTAGTCATAACTGCGAAGTCATCATGATTACCGCGCACAGCTCAATCGAAAATTGTAAAGTTGCCTTACGTGAAGGCGCTTATGATTTTATTGAAAAGCCGATCGATCTTGATCTACTACGCGCGGTTGTTGCCCGTGCCGTACAAAAAATGACGCTCACTGATGAAAACCGTCAACTTCACGATAGACTTGAGAAAAAATTTGATTTCAAAGGGATCATCGGTGAAGCGCCTATTATGCTCAAGATTCTCGACAAGCTACAACGAAGTGCCAACTCGGATATACCGGTACTCCTTGAAGGTGAAACGGGTGTCGGCAAAGAAGTCTTTGCTGAAGCAATCCATAGTAACTCACCACGCAAAAGCAAACCGTTTTTGGCTGTCAACTGCGCCGGACTCAGTGAATCTCTTTTAGAGAGCGAATTGTTTGGCCATACCAAAGGTGCTTTTACCGGCGCCACAGAGGACAGACTTGGTTTTTTTGAAAAAGCAGATGGTGGCACGTTATTCTTAGATGAAATCGGTGACATGCCCCTTACCATGCAGGCAAAACTATTACGTGTTTTAGAAGATCAAAACATCACCCGCGTCGGTAGCACAGAGCGTATCAAAGTAGATGTCCGTTTTATTAGTGCCACTAATCAAAATTTACTCTCTGACATCACCGATAAAAAATTTCGGGAAGATCTTTATTACCGTATACGTGGCGTAAACATAGAAATTCCACCATTGCGAGACCGACGCGAAGATATCCCCATGTTAGTCGAACATTTCTTTCGACTCTTTATCCAAAGTGAAAAACGAAAAGTAAAGGGAATCACACCCGCAGCGTTACGCGCCCTAAAAACATACAACTGGCCAGGTAACGTGCGCGAAATGCGCAACACCATTAAAACAATGGTCGTATTGGCAACAAACGAAATGTTAGACATTGCTGATTTACCATTTGAAATTCATGCTACTGTAAACGACGAAGAAGCACTTTCAAATCTAGCAGGCGTCAATCTCGATGAACTCGAAAAAGCGGCAATCCAAAAGACATTAGAACTCGTCGATGGCAACAGAGAAAAAGCGGCTAAAATGCTTGGCATAGGCGAAAGAACCTTATACAGAAAAATCCGCGAATACGATCTAAAATAAGCCCCCCTCCACGGAATGGGTATGTTTTATTTACTTCCGTTATACACATATTTAAAATTAACGTAATTAGATCGTAAAACCCGATATTATCTATATTAAACTTTTTCTAGAAAGAACTATGGATATAAATCTAAGACATTCCGTAAAACTGCCTTTTTTCTCACTATATATCTACAGCGCCGTTATTGGACTATGCTATCAAACGACCTTCGCCGAAGATACTACGCGCACTACGGTGCCAGACGAAGATTTATATTTAATGTCATTTGAAGAACTTGGGAAATTAAAAATTCGTCCTGCAGCGATCACAAAAATATCAGAGAGGGATATACCTGCATCTGTTACGGTAATCACAGCAGAAGATATTAAACATACACCTGCACGCAATATTTATGACCTTATTGAAGTATATGTGCCCGGCGCGATATGGATGAATTACGAGGAAGGCCCACAACTTGGCGTGCGCGGTATTATTTCTAATCATAATTACAAGGTTTTACTTTTGGTCAACGGAAGGATTATGAATGGCAAGGCGCAACATGGTGCAAAATCAGAACTTGAACAATGGGATTTAAATGATATTGAACATATTGAAATTGTACGCGGACCTGGTTCAGTCATATATGGACCAGGTGCCGTCGCATGTGTAATTAATATTATCACGCATACCAGTGACACAAAAGAAGGATTGGCCGTTTCTACCCGCTTTGTCAATCAATACAACAGTATGGGGGTAAACATTAGTCATGGTTATAAATCTAAAAATTATAACCTCTTTTCATATGCAAGTGTGACCCACACAGATGGTGACAATGCACCTCATTTTATAGGCACCAACGATCACGATGCAGGATATATCGGCAAGGATATTGAAACGGCTAGCAAACCACTTGACCATTTAGGGGATTATGAAAACAAGCCCCAAATTAAACTGCATATGGATCTAGATTTTAAGAACGACTGGCGATTTTGGTCACGCTATACCCAACAAGGCTCGTATTGGAAAGGTAATGAAATTCAAACTGATTTCGATGGGGAATTACTGCAACAACAAGGTACATTTGATCGCCAATGGACCAACACGTTGGAATATCATAAAGATTTGCGTGATGACATGACCATCACAACTATGATGAGTGCTGATTCACTAGATATTGAAAGAAGAATGGATCGTTATAATCACCCTAACCCTGATCATGCGCTTAACAAAAAATTTAATTACAGTGAAACAGAAATATTTTTACGAGGCATTTTAAACTGGCAAGCATCTGATGCGACTGAAATTGCTTTCGGTACTGAATATGCTTGGGACTATTTTGGTTCAGGCTGGAACGAAAGCGAAAAGGAGATGCGCCTTGGACCAGATGGCACTATTATCAGTGATGCGTCATCTAACGCATTTGATACAACCAAGGATCAAATTTTCGTAGGAGATGGATGGCATAGTAATACTTATTCATTCTTTTCAGAAGCAAACATCACTTTAAACAGTTCGCTTAGAATGTTGTTGTCTG
>Ga0255039_10000047_pt1 | contig 35819 bp, 21 predicted proteins | sample BC1_12_1_MG_FD_181713 | JGI IMG/M metagenome (GOLD analysis project Ga0255039, IMG submission 181713) | Seawater microbial communities from Strait of Georgia, British Columbia, Canada - BC1_12_1 | ecosystem: Environmental > Aquatic > Marine > Strait | place: Canada: British Columbia | collected... | reverse complement strand
TTATTTTTTATATTCTGGCAGGCTTGCAAAGCTGACGATAGATGCTACGGAATGTGTTATCTTAAAAACAGACGATCTGGATTTTCGTTTATGTCGTCCGCTGAACTTGTCAACCAAGCCACAATATCTTCAGACGCTAGATTCGGCATCCTTTCGAAATCTGGAGCAGATGCTAAAAAAATGTTCACAGATAAAGTTGTCCCGATATCCGTTAACTATCCGTTTTTCTTCAAGCCGATCCAGGATGGTATGGATCGTCCTAAGACCGAACTGGCATATAGAGTCCCAGCTTCAAAGCTTACTAGACGTAAACTAGATGACAATGTCAAACTAGCAGAACTAGAAGGACTAGACACAACAATAGATTGGAAGAACACAGGAGACAACTCTTACGATGGTGAAAAGCTAAAGATATTAGCCCACGATGAGAGCGGTAAATGGGAAAGACCTGATAACATATTAAACAACTGGAGAGTTACAAAAACTACATTAAGACTAGGACGAAAGATTGTTGGTAAATGTATGATGGGCTCAACTTCAAATGCATTAGATAAAGGTGGAAACAACTTTAAAAAACTCTACAATAATTCAGACGTTAGAACAAGAAATAGAAACGGACAAACTTCTAGCGGACTATATTCTCTTTTCATCCCTATGGAATGGAACTACGAAGGATTCATGGATACTTTTGGACTACCTGTATTCACTACGCCAAAAAATAAAACAGTCGGAATTGACGGTCTTCGAATTACAATCGGAGTTATAGAGCATTGGGACAACGAGGTTGAAGGATTAAAAAGTGATCAAGACAGTTTAAATGAATACTACAGGCAATTTCCAAGAACTGAGAAGCATGCTTTTAGAGATGAAACTAAATCTAGTTTATTTAATCTTACTAAAATATATCAACAAATAGATTATAACGAGGAATTAAATAACAAAGCTAATGTTACTACAGGAAGCTTTCAATGGCAAGATGGAGTACCTGATACTAAAGTTGTTTTTATCCCAAGTAGTTCAGGAAGATTTCAAATTTCATGGATACCACCTAACAATCTCCAAAACAATGTAATACTAAAGGATGGACACAAACTACCTGGTAATGAACACATGGGTGCCTTTGGATGTGATAGTTATGATATTTCAGGAACAGTAGATGGTAAAGGTTCTAAAGGAGCACTTCATGGACTTACTAAATTTAGCATGGAAGATGCACCACCTAATCATTTTTTCTTAGAATATGTGGCTAGACCACAAACTGCAGAAATATTTTTCGAAGATGTTTTAATGGCATTACATTTTTATGGTATGCCTATACTATGTGAGAATAATAAACCTAGACTGTTGTATTATTTAAAAAGAAGAGGGTATAGAGCATTTAGCATGAATAGACCTGATAAAATTTGGAATAAACTATCAGTGTCAGAAAAAGAAATAGGTGGAATACCTAACTCTAGTGAAGACATTAAACAAGCTCATGCAGCTTCTATAGAGGCTTATATAGATTCTTATGTAGGTTTTTATGACGATTCCTATGGTGACATGTATCATCAAAGAACTCTAGAAGACTGGGCTCATTTTGATATAAACAATAGAACAAAGCATGATGCGTCTATTAGTTCTGGATTAGCTATAATGGGTTGTAATAGAAATAAATACAAACCAATAGCAGATAGAACAGTTAAAAAAATTGATTTAGGATTTACTAAATATGACAATAACGGATTCATTTCAAAAATAATATAATAAATGATTTATACTAATACACAAAGCTCTTTCCCTGATCAGGTAGTTTCACAAGAAGAAAAAATGTCTTTAGACTATGGTATGGCTGTGGCTAGAGCAATAGAAGGTGAATGGTGGCAAAGCGGAGTTGGCGGAGCAAGGTATTCTAATAATTATAATATTTTTCATAGAAGAAGATTATATGCTAGAGGAGAGCAATCTATACAAAAGTATAAAGATGAAATGTCTATCAATGGAGATTTATCTTATTTAAATTTAGATTGGACGCCTATACCTGTTATTCCTAAGTTTGTAGATATAGTAGTAAATGGTATGTCTGAAAAGATATATGACATTAAAGCTTATGCACAAGATCCTGCTTCACAGAAAAAAAGGACTGATTACGCTACCATGCTTCATAAGAATATAGCTACTAGAAAATTTCAAGAAGAGGTAATGACCCAACTAGGTATGGATATATCAGAAGTAAAAGATATGTTAACTGTACCTGAAAATGAGGAAGAGTTAGAAATACACTTACAGTTAGATTACAAACAGTCTATAGAAATTGCTGAGGAAGAAGCTATTAATAATACTTTAGCAAGAAATAAATACGAGTTAACTAAAAGAAAGTTTTATAAAGATTTAGTAGAATTAGGTATTGGCTGTGTAAAAACTAATTGGAACAAATCTAACGGGGTAACTGTTGACTATGTAGATCCAGCTAATATTGTTTATTCATACACGGATGATCCAAACTTTGAAGATATATATTATGTAGGTGAAGTTAAAAATATATCTTTACCTGAGCTTAAAAAAGAATTTCCTAATTTAACAGATCAAGAACTAGCTACAATACAAAAGTTTCCAGGTAATACTAATTACAGAAGAAATTATGCAGGTAATAGAGATAATAATACTGTTCAAGTATTGTATTTCGAATACAAAACTTTTGCGGAACAAGTATTTAAAATAAAAAGAACATCAACAGGTTTAGAAAAAGCTTTAGAAAAACCAGATGTTTTCAACCCAGAACCTAATGATAATTTTGATAGAGTTTCTAGATCTATTGAAGTATTGTATCACGGAGCTAAAGTATTAGGTCATCCTATTATGCTAGACTGGAAAGTTGCTACTAATATGACTAGACCTAAGTCTAACTTAAGTAAAGTTAATATGAACTATGCTATCTGTGCTCCAGATCTATATAAAGGTCGTATAACATCGTTAGTAGAGCGAATGATTACATTTGCCGATATGATTCAACTTACATCTCTTAAACTTCAACAAGTTTTATCTAGAATGGTTCCAGATGGTGTATACTTAGATGTTGATGGCTTGGCAGAAGTTGATTTAGGAAGCGGAACAAGTTATAATCCAAAAGAAGCTTTAAACATGTATTTCCAAACTGGTTCTATCGTAGGTAGATCTATGACTCAGGATGGTGATATGAATCCAGGGAAAATTCCTATACAAGAATTAAATAGTAATAATGGTATGGCTAAAATACAAAGCCTTATTCAAACGTACCAATACTACTTACAAATGATTAGAGATGTAACCGGTTTAAATGAAGCTAGAGACGGTAGCAACCCTGATAAAGATGCATTACTAGGATTACAGAAGTTAGCTGTAGCGCAATCAAATGTAGCTACTAGGCATATACTAGACGCTGGTTTATATCTTACTCTTAGGGCATGTGAAAATATATCATTAAGAATTGCTGATTCACTAGAATTTGCTTTAACTAACGAGGCTTTAGTAAATAGCATTAGCCTTTATAATGTAGCTACTTTAGAGGAAATAAAAGAATTACATTTATACGATTTTGGTATATTTCTAGAATTAGAACCAGATGAAGAAGAGAAACAAATACTAGAACAAAACATTCAAATAGCAATGCAACAAGGTGGTATTAATCTTGAAGATGCTATTGACATAAGACAAATACACAATTTAAAATTAGCTAATCAATTATTAAAGCTTAAACGTAAGCAAAAAGCTAAGCAAGATCAAGAACAACAACAGCAAATGGTTCAAGCTCAAGCTGCAGCACAAGCAGACGCAGCTGAAAAAGCCGCAATGGCTGAGGTTCAGAAAAAAGAAGCTATGGCTCAAACAGAACTGCAAATTGAACAAGGTAAGTCTCAATTAGAAATGCAGAGAATGGAAAAAGAGTTAGCAATAAAAACTCAATTAGCTGAGCAAAAGTTTGGCTATGACATGCAATTAGCTCAAATAGATATTCAAAAAAGCACTGCTAAAGAGCAAATGATAGAAAATAGAAAAGATCAAAGATCAAAACTAGAAGCAACACAGCAAAGCCAATTAATACAACAAAGAGAATACAATCTTACACCTACTGATTTTAGCGACCAACCAAATGGGGCGCCAGTAGACAGTCCAATGCAATCTCAATAAGAGAAACAATTATATAATATCATATCATGGAAGAAAAAAAAGAAGAAGTAAAACAAGAAGGCGACTTCAAAATGAAGAAAAAAGTAGGTAAGCCAAAAAAACTATCTAACCAAAAAAATGTAACGCCTAAAATAGAAATTAAAAAAGAAGAAGATGCCGTTTCAGAGTCAAAACCAGTGTTGGTGGATGCAGATAAACAAAAAAGAGATGTGGAAAAAGTGGATGAAGGAACAGCCAGAACAGAACTGCAGCCAGTTAAAGAACTTAAAAAAGAAGAAAACAAAATTGAAGATAGGCCGCAAATCCAAGAAATAGAAAAACAAGAACATCCTACACCAGTTGCTGAAGCTATAAAGGCAGAAGAAAAACTTCCAGAAGGTGTTAAAAAGCTAGTTAAATTTATGGAAACCACCGGAGGTGACATGAATGATTATATAAGACTAAACGCTGACTATGAAAATGTTGATGAAAATGTTTTATTAAAAGAATATTACAAAAATTCTAAACCCCATTTAAATGATGAAGAAATTAGCTTCATTATGGAAGAGAATTTTAAAGTAGATGAAGACTACGACGAAGAGCGAGATGTACGTCGTAAAAAACTCGCAAAAAAAGAAGAGGTTGCAAAAGCAAAAAACTTTCTTGAAGATTTAAAATCAGAGTATTATGAGGAAATCAAGTTGAGGCCCACAGTAAACAATGAAATGTCTAAAGCAAGTGAATTTTTCAACCGACACAAACAAGAACAAGAAATAGCTAAGAAACGTCATGAAGATTTTAAAAGCGTAACTAAAGATTATTTTTCTGAAGAATTCAAAGGTTTTGATTTCGCTGTAGGAGAAAAAGCATTTAGGTACTCTGTAAATAATCCAAATGAAGTTGCTGAAGCCCAATCTGATATTTCTAACGTGCTTAAGAAGTTCTTAAACGAAAAAGGAGAAGTTGTTGATTACAAAGGTTATCACAAAGCTATGTATGCTGCTAGAAACGCAGACACTATTGCAGATCATTTTTATGAGCAAGGTAAAGCCGATGCTACTAGAGATGTAATTGCTAAATCTAAAAATATAGACGCAGGAGCGAGACAAACAGGCGGTTCTGATGATATTTATTTAAACGGATTAAAAGTTAAAGCAGTCAGTGGTGTAAATAGTTCTAAATTAAAAATAAAACGAAACAAATAAAAACTTAAAATTATGCCTTTAGGGAATTTTACAGTACAAAATGCTGGAATCACTCCAACGCAAGATCAATCAATCTTGTCAAGTAATTACTTACAATGGACTGATCCAAACTCAGGTGATTTTGCTGACTTTGCTCAACAATATCTACCAGAATTGTACGAACAAGAAGTAGAAAGATTCGGTAACAGGACGTTATCTGGATTTTTAAGAATGGTTGGCGCTGAAATGCCAATGACGTCTGACCAAGTAATTTGGTCTGAACAAAATAGATTACATATCGGTTATGATAATGTATCTAAAGTTAATAATGCTAATGATGCTGTATTTACAGTTAATGTTCCAGCTGGAAACCAAGTAGTTGTAAGAGTTAATCAAACTATCGTAGTTTTTGATCCAGCTTCTGGACAAACACTAAAAGGTTTAATTACTACTGCACCTAACCCAGGCGCTCCAGGTACTTTCACTTTTACGGCTGTATGTTATACTGCTGCTAACTTTGGTGTTTTAGGAAATGCTAACCTTAAACTATTCGTTTATGGTTCTGATTTTGCTAAAGGAACATTGGGTATGGATGGATCAGTTACTCCATCTTTCACACAATTTAACAACAAGCCTATCATTATCAAGGATAAGTACGAAGTTAATGGATCTGATACTGCTCAAATTGGTTGGGTTGAAGTTGCTACTGAAGACGGAACATCTGGATTCTTATGGTATATGAAAGCTGAATCAGAAACTAGATTAAGATATGAAGATTATCTTGAAATGGCGATGGTTGAAGGTGAATTAGCTGCTGCTGGTTCTGGTGTTCAAGTAAATGGTGGTGCAACTGCTGGTTCTGGTACACAAGGTATGTTTGCTGCTTTAAATGATAGAGGTAATGTATATGCTGGTTTTTCTGGTGCTGCTAATCCTGGTGCTGGTGCACTTGGTGATTTCGATCAAATTCTTGCACAACTAGATTTACAAGGAGCAATTGAAGAAAACATGTTATTCTTAGATAGAGCTACAGCTCTTGATTTTGACGATATGATTGCTGCTCAAGCTGGTGGAGGTTATGCTTCTACTGCTGCTGCTTCTTATGGTTTATTTGATAATGAATCAGAAATGGCACTTAACTTTGGATTTTCAGGATTTAGAAGAGGTTCTTATGACTTCTACAAAACTGACTGGAAATATCTAAATGACGCTACTACAAGAGGAATGGTTGATAATATCAAAGGTGTTTTAATACCTGCAGGTACTTCAACTGTATACGATCAAATGTTAGGATCAAATATCAGAAGACCTTTCTTACATGTAAGATACAGAGCTTCTGAGACAGATGACAGAAGAATGAAATCATGGATCACTGGTTCTGTTGGTGGTGCATATACTTCTAGCTTAGATGCTATGGAGGTTCACTATCTTTCTGAAAGATGTCTTTGTGTACAAGCTGCTAACAATTTCGTATTATTCGTAGCGTAATTTATTAACCTTTAAAAACATATAAATTATGGCAACAATAAAAATTAATACGGTAAGTTCAGGACCTCAGTTTATTACTTTAACCCCAGGCTCTTCTTACGAAGTAAAATGTGGTCCAGGTGGTAGTGAGTTTGATAAAACTATAATAGAAGAAACAAGTTCTACTGGGAGTGTACTAAGTACTATAACAATTACCAAATACGAAGCAGCTGATGCAAACTCTTTGTGGGAAAAAACAACTAAAGGAGGTTATGGATCTATAGCTGCCCGACCACAGGATTTTGATTATCCAGTGTACGCAGGTTTTTCTGATCAAGACTATCTTTGTTTAGACCTTAGAGATGGGTTTGAGAACATCATAACTAACGCTTTAGGTAATGACTTACCTGCAGAGTATAGTGAATGGTTAGCTTACTCAAGTGATCCTGAGGCAGGGGATAAGTTTCAAGATGCAATAGCTGAAGCAGGTGCAACAGCTGCACAGGTTAATCAACAGTGTGAGGATGCTTTATCCAAATGCGCAGCTGCGGGTGAGGGAGGATATTTCTTCAATCCTGCTACTGGATTAGCATGTGACTGTGACGGGGGTGACCCATGTTGCGAGCAACTAGCTAATGCACTTCAAAATCAACTTATTGCTGAGGCTATTCCTTTAGTGACTAAGAAACATCAATACATATTTGCGTCGGTAACGGTAACGTCACCTGCTTAAAATAAGTATTTAAAATTTAAGTCCCTATTAATTTAGGGACTTTTTTAAAATTAAAACTATGGATAAAATAAAAGTAAAATTAGCTAATCCTTATCTTGAGTCGTTTGATAGTGAAAATATGGCGTCAAGTTATGAGATTGTCACTTTTCCTTCAAAACCTACAAAGATTGAGGCTGTTTTTCCCGAGGCAAGTCTTGCTGCAAAATCAGCTTTATATGCAGTTACTTGTGAAGATGGAAAAATATATCCTTTTGGTGTTGTTTTTTTATTAGCACAAATAACAGAAGTGAATGAACAATATACCAAACTATTTTCCCTACAGGTCGCCAATGGTGAAATTTCTAATGAATTTAAAACATTAGCAGTAGATAAAGTTCTTTCAAAAAGCTCACCAACCCAAGGGCCGTTTTGGGATGTAGAATTGAATAGATATGCTATTGCTCAATCTAGGTCTGCAGTAGATTTAAACACTAAGTTGAATAGGGATGAACCTTTAGATGTAGATTTTAGCTATCAATTAAGTTGGTCTGACATCATGTCTACTAACGCTATTGATAACAGCACATTCTTTAACCCATTCCTACAACCTGACGCGGGAAATGATCTTACAACTCCTAATGATAAATATTCACAATTATCAAATTGGGATGGAACTTCATATAATGCTTTTTGGTGTTGTATAACTGGAGCAGGTCAAGACACGATAGAAGATGTAGAAGAGGAACTAGGAGAATTAGCCAATATATGTGTTGAAGCGCAAAACAAAGCCGCGGATTCACCAGCATAAGATTATGAATTAAAAATAAATTATATTATATTATATTATGAAAACAAATACAGAGTGGGAGTTTAAAGATAGAAACTATTATCTTACAAATGACAAATCTCCCTTGACATATACGATAGCTTCTAAACATAGTAGAAGATTTCCTTTATTATATTTTGACAAAGAACATGGAATTCAAAGAGAATTAAGATATGCGTCTAATCAAAACAGTCCTTTTATAGATGAACAAAAAGGTACTGCTACTTTAGAACATATAATTTTTCAAAATGGAACATTGCATGTGCCTAAAGAGCAACAGGCTTTACAAAAACTATTATCTATCTACCATCCTCATTTAGGAAAAAGATATAAGGAAATTGACCAAGTTGAAGAAGCGAATGATGATCTTGCTTATTTAGAAGCTGAGTTTCAAGCTTCTGCTCTAGCTAGAGAATTACCTATAGAACATGCTGAAGCAATTCTTAGAGTAGAAATGGGATCAAGTGTTAGTGAGATGAGTTCTAAGGAACTTAAAAGAGACTTACTATTATTTGCTAAAAGAAAACCTTATTTGTTCTTAGAATTAGCTAATGACGAAAATGTTGAGTTAAGAAATTTTGCAATAAAAGCTAGTGAAGCTAATATTATAAAATTATCTCAAGATCAAAGAACATTTTCTTGGGCAAGTAATGACAAAAAATTAATGACAGTTCCTTTTGAAGAAAATCCATATTCAGCATTTGCTGCATATTTAAAAACTGATGAAGGCGTTGAAATTTACAAGTCTATAGAGAAAAAAACAAAATAACAAGTGATTATAATTAAGGCGGCTATGCGGCCGCCTTTTTTATTACAAAAATATTAAGATGGCTATAAACGTAAACACAGTATATCAAACAGTTCTATTAATCCTTAATAAAGAACAGAGAGGTTATATTACTCCAAACGAGTTTAACAAACTAGCTACACAGGTGCAACTTGAAGTGTTTGAAAAATACTTTGAAGACCTTAATCAACAGTTGAGACTACCTGGTATGGAAGATGAATATGCAGACAGAGTAGATAATATTGAAGAAAAAATATCTATATTTAAAGTTTATGGAAATGCAGGGTACTTTGATGGTAATCCAGCAGGATCTTTAGATGAGCCATATTTTTATCTACCTGAGGATGTGCACAGGATAGGTACTATAATGTATAAAGCAGAACAAGCTTTGCAGATGACTAATAGAGGTGAGTATTTACAATTAAATATGTCTAAACTTACTAGACCTACAACTAACTATCCTATGTATATACAAGAAGGTAATGTTTCACCTATAGATCCAGTTACCGGTGTATTGTTGTGTGATGATTGTATAAGAACTTATGTGTATCCAGACACTATAAAAAAAGGAGTTTCTTTATCATATATAAAAAAACCAAAAAATGTTATTTGGGGATACGGTATAGGTAATCAAGGTCAATATATTTGGGATGGAAGTCCCTCTGGTGTTCCAGGTGTTATTATACCCACTACTGGATCTGTTGACTTTGAATTAGACTCTACAGAACAGACAGAAGTAATTATAAAAATATTAATGTATGCTGGTGTTGTTATTAGAGATCCTCAAATAGTTCAAGCAGCAGCTAGTCAAGATCAAGCAACAGAAGTAAACCAAAAAAGCTAATAAAATATGTCGTTTTTAACAAACACTCCAAATGGTGGATTAATAACTGAAACCAACGAACAATACTATGTAGGACATGAGTCTATTATAGCAGACGGTAGTGTATCTTATAAATATACATTTAATGAAACTTTAACTTTAGGCAGTGCTACTTCGTGGTTAGATTCAGATCCTGATTATCATTTAAACAATTTTGAACTACTAGTAAGTCCTGGAGGTTTAGACCCATACGTTTTATGGGATGGAACAAACGGTGGTATAGCTGGAATTTATGGATTTAGAGTTTCAGAATTTTCTAATATACAACCATTTAGTATTATAGAGTTTTTTGACGCTGACCCTTTGTCGCCAACATATTTACAAGCAGCTGACGCTGTAACTACAGGTTGGTACATACAAGTTAGATTAAAATCTCAATTAGTAGATGGAGCACCGAATTACGGTGATTATCAATACATATCCATATTTGAGTTAGTCAATAATTTCATGATAGGCTACGTAGGTAGGGATAAAATAATTCCTAGAGCTAAAAGAAGCGACGTCTTATTTTACGCTAAAAGAGGATTACAAGAGTTTTCTTATGACACCTTAAGATCAGTTCAATCACAAGAACTAACTATACCACCTAGTCTTTCTGTTATAATGCCGCAGGACTATGTGAATTATGTTAACTTTTCCTGGGTAGATGCTCAAGGCATAAAGCATATAATATATCCTACTACTTTAACTAGTAGTCCAACAGAGACACCAATACAAGATACTAATATAACTAATAGCCCTTTTGGCTTTAACTTTCCTTCAGAAGGTTACGGTATTCCAGTCCAAGATGATTTTGGTGAGAATTTAGAAGGAACATCTCTTACTGACGAAAGATGGAAAAACGTTTCTCCTTTTAATCAACCTTCTATAGAACCTCTTTTTTCACAAGGAATTGGAGAGAGTGTTTACTCAAGAAGAGAAGTAGGTTTACTAGGACAACGCTACGGGTTAGAACCTGAGCTATCTCAGTACAATGGATGGTTTAATATAAACAAAAGAGAAGGTAAAATATCTTTTAGTAGTAACTTAGCTGGTCGATTAATACTATTTGAATATATATCAGATGGTTTAGCTTATGAAGAAGACACTAAGATTCCTAAATTAGCAGAAGAAGCTTTATACATGCATATAGCGTATAGTATACTAGCTTCAAGAGTTAACATACCTGAACACATAGTTCAAAGATATAAAAAAGACAGACGAGCACAATTAAGAAACGCAAAGATTAGATTGTCTAATATTAAACTCGACGAGTTTGTACAAGTGATGCGTGGAAAATCTAAATGGATTAAATATTAATTAAATGCCAGAAGTTAAAAATACATTTATCCAGTCCAAAATGAACAAGGACAAGGATGGAAGAATACTACCCAACGGTCAATATAGAGATGGACAAAATGTGCAAATTAGTAGATCTGAAGGAGATGACGTAGGAGCATTAGAGACTGTACTAGGTAACAATTATAAAACTAATTTTGGGCTAGATGATGATAATCTAATAGCTATAGGAAAATTAGAAGATGATACTACTGATAGTATATATCTATTTTTAACTAATTATACAGATTGTTCTTATGATCAATTAAGTAATCCTACGTATAATGTAGCTGGTGTTTCATGCTACATAGTAAAATACGATGTCAGAAACGGTATAGGTAGTGTTTTAGTTGAAGGGAATTTTCTTAATTTTTCTACAACTAACTTAATAACTGGCGTAAATTTATTAGAAGATTTACTTTTTTGGACAGATAATAGAAATCAACCTAGAAAAATAAATATAACAAAAGCAACACCTGGTTATTATAGCCATGAAGATCAAATTTCTGTTTCAAAATATTATCCATACGAACCTATTTCATTATTAAATGAAAATAATTTTAGCGCTAATCCAGCTTTGCAACCTCCTTTTGCTTCAAGCATGTCAGATACTACTTCTGAGTATCTACCTATTCATACTGCAGCTAAAATACTTTCAATTTTACCATCTGGAACTAACCCTAGATATATAAAAGTAGCGGGATGTTACGATAATATAAAACAAAATACCCCATTATCTGGAGAGAGTGATGGTAATTTAGTGACTGGTATAGCTGTAAACACTTCACCTGTTGTTGTTAAGACTATATCAGTAGATTACAATAATAATTTAACAAATATTGAAATATCAACACCCACACAATCTTCTTTAGCAGAAAGCGTTTTAAATGATTTAAATACGGGTGATATATTATATTTTCAATTTCTAAATCCAGACTATTTGCCAGCTTGGCCAGGTGATCCAGACTACTTAAAAAATAGATTTGTTAGATTTAGCTATAGGTTTAAGTTTGATGATGGAGAATATTCTTTAGCTGCACCATTTACTCAAATAGCTTTTGTTCCAAGACAAGATGGTTATTTTATCGGTGATAAAGCACCTAATGCTAGTGATGCAACTCCTTTAGTAGGTCAAGAAAGCGCTACATTTGATACTACCGTTGTTGATTTTATGCAAAATAAAATTACTGATATAAATCTTAGATTATTAGCACCTACTGAAAACAACTTAAATAATGCTCCACAAGGTTACGGTTCAAGTAAGCAACCTAATTATATGAATTGGAACCAGGTTGTTGATAAATTAAAAATAGAGGAAATAGATATTCTATATAAGGAAGCTGATTCTAATAAAATAACAATATTAGACACTTTAACTGTAGATAATTTTTCTTCAAACAATACTAAAAATCTTTACTATAATTACCAAAGTAGAAAGCCTTGGAAAACTATGACACCTAATCAAACAACTTGGGTTGATTCTAAGGTTCCTGTTAAAGCACTATCTCAAGAAGTCGCTGGCAATAGAATTATTTATGGTAATTTTATAGACAAACATTCTACTCCATTATCTTTAAATTATACGTTACAAATTGGAGACAAACCTGAAATACCAGAAATTGTTGGACCAGGTCCAATTCCAAGTAATATTTTTACATCAATTGCTAACGTAAGAAAAGAGTATCAAAACCATACACTAAAACAGAATAGAACTTATCAAGTTGGTGTTATCCTTTCAGATAGATATGGTAGATCTTCTAATGTTATTTTGTCCTCTGTTAGAGTAGATAATCAAGATCCAGAAGCTTTAGGATCTACTATCTTTCATACTTATAAAAATCCTGAGGATCAAATAATTGAAGATAAGTACCAAGTAAGATATACAAATCTACAAGATCCAACTACCTGGCCTGGTGATATGCTTAACGTGACATTTGAAAATGCAATACCAAAAGCAAAAAACAATACTGGATACCCTGGAGTTTACTCTGTAGACGACGGATCTTTAAGCTCAGCTGTTATAAATATAACATCTCCGTTATTTAACGTTTCTTTAGCTGGATGTACTTATACTGTTGACATTACAAATGGATCAGGTGGTACAGCTACAATAAGTATACTTGTAGGAGCTTCTGGTGAAGCTGTATTTAATGGGATAGTTGATAGTGGATCTGGATGGAACGATGGAGACAATTTCATTGTAAATTCATGGGGATTTTTTCTACCTCCATGCGTTGAACCTACTCCTTTGCCTAATATTCAAGGTGTGGTTTTTACTAATAAAGCTAATCCATTAGGTTGGTATAGTTATAAGATAGTTGTAAAACAACAACAACAAGAATATTACAATGTTTACTTACCAGGTTCGTTAGCTGGATATCCTTGTGAACAAAATCCAGACAATAAACCTCCGTTTAATGTCTCTACTTTAACATCGGATGACCCTACTGAACCTTCTTCATCATCAATAAATGTTGATCTAGAGTATGGTGCTATACCTAAGTTGATTTATCCAGATGGTCAGTTTAGAAATACTGCCCATGTTGTGTTGTTTAGTGATAATATAAATAAAGTTCCAAGAGATTTACAAGAATTAGGACCATTACAAGATGAGTTTAGAAGTGGAGAAGAATTATTTATAAGAGTAGAAAGTATTCTATTAGATGGTGGAAGTGGAAGCGGTGACACCTACTCCAGCAAGCAATACAAACCTAATGTTTTAGGGGATAAAGTTATATCTATAGCTTCTATGGAAAAGTTCAAGCTAGGAGATTTAACTACTAGTCCTGCATTTCCAGTTGTGCCTAATTTATTCTACAAAGGTGATACAAATCCATTAATAGCAAGAATTGAAACTGAAGATATATTTGGAATATATAAAGGTGAAAGTGGCAATGAATGTGTACCTGAATACGCTAGAAACAATGATAACCCTGACGATGAATCAGTAGTTGTGAGAAATACTAAATACAGCTACGGTCCAACGCTAGCTGTAGCTGAAACTAAGCCGGTTGAGTCATTGTTAGATATTTTCTGGGAAACAACAACTTCTGGTCTAATTCAACAATTGAATTATGATATTGAAAACAGTGATAATACTATACCTTCAGGATTAACAAATGTTGATATAACATGGAGTGAAGCGGATGATTTTGGGGCTACTATTTCTAATGACTTTCAAGCTGCTGGTCCTACTGGAAATCCTTTAGGTGCTAGTGTTAGTATAGACTTAGTTAATGTAGTCGATGGATTAAATACTCCTTGCACTGGAAAATTTAAAATTAACCCCATTGGTAGTGGAGAATATAATATTTCTATATCACAATCAAATCTTGGTGGTGGTGAAGGTTTTTTATGCTGGGAGGACGATGCTAGGAATACTTATTTCTTTACTTTTGCATTAACTGATTTAAGTACAGGAAATATAACTAATTCTGAAATCATAGGCTATGTAAGCAATAGAGAGCCTATTGATAGAGGTGGTATAACGGTTGATGGATCAAACTTAACTAGTAATCTAGCATCGTGGTTAAAAGACACTACGTGTAGTCCAACTATTAATTTTGCCGTTGATGATCCTAGAACTGCTCAAGTTGTAACGTTAAGATCAGAGCAAGGTGGTCAAAAGTTTGGTTTATCTAGCAACTCACGATTCAGCTTTTTTGGTGGTTCACAAGAAACATTTTTAGATCAGTTTTTAGCGCCTGAAGTTAACATACCTAACGCTGAAGTTAACTTTGGTAAAATATCACCAAGTGATAAGTTTGTTTTTTACGATAGACAAATAGACCCAGGGTATTCAGCTGTTGGTAATCCAGAAGACATCGAAGATTGTGGCGGCAGTGTTGAAGATGCCTCGCCAGATGGAGCTGCAGGTGGAGCAAGTGGTTTTAGAAGCTTTGGTTATTTTGGTTTAAGAAATTATTACGAAGGTTCGGCACCTTACTCTCCTAGTTCAAACAAACCTGATGGATGGCCTGATGATCAAACTGCATTATTCGACCTTGATCCTAATGTATCTAATTTATTGTGTAATCCTAGTATACAGCTACAGTATTTATACGATGTGGAACAATGGGATAATACTTCAGGTGGTAGTAATCCTAATGCAAACCCTCCATATAACTCATTACCATATCCTAACATTCACGATACAACTAAAGTTATTGCGCCTCTATATATGGGGTTAAAAGTAGGACTTAAAACTGATTTAGTAACAATACATCCTTCTTGTGATTTGAAAAAATTAGATAATCCTTTTTACAACTGGGATGGTGTATTTAGAGTAGCTAATGGTGCTTATGGAAGTGTTCAACCTGCAGAAACATTTCCAATTGGAGGTGATAGTGCTGGAACATTTGGAGAGGTTGAATGGTCTATTCCTAGAATGTATCAAGTAAGTATGATGATTCCTTTTGGAAAAGATCAAATAGATTTAGGCAATGGTAGACAAGCAACTATAAGTAATCCAACGGTAGTGGGATATATGGGTAATTATGGAGCAGGTGCAATAAGCGGTGCGGATTATTATATGGATTATCAACCAGCAGGTGAGGTTGTTTTTGGGCTTTATCAATCGTTAAAAGGAACAGCTACACCCGGACCAGCTTTAGGTAAAAATGCTATATTAAACTATATGCCAAGTGGACCTATATATTGGGCTAATGACGCTAATCAATTACTTGATGGTCCTGGATTTGACGGTGAATCAATTGTTGGAAAAAGATATAATCAAAGAGCAGATCCTGGATCAATAGAAGTTTACCCACATCACTACTGGCCTGATTTAAATAAGTTACTTAGTCAATCAACTGATTTTAGTGACTTTAGAAATAGTGGAACTTTAGCAGATGCACCTGAGTTCATGAAGCTGCAAAACGGAGCGAATACTTTTTATCAGTTCAACAATGATCATGCTAGATGGAAAAAATATGAATTCGATGCAGGTGACGACGAAAATCCTTCAGGCAAAAACTTTGGAACTGGCTATTGGGAAGTTAATTCAAACATGTTGTTTGGTAGTAACGAGCAAAAGAATATATTAGATTATTTATTTTATTTAGGAGGTATAGATAGTACTACTAAACTAGGTAGTACGAGTAATCTACAAAGGTTTTTTACAGAGGCTTTAGCAAATAGTGGAAATAGAAATTCTACGGCACAAGCTATATTAAACGCTGGAGATTCTACTCAGCCTTCTCAACCGTGGAATGGTCCTAATAATTATGGTAATGGTATGCCAGGTGGTCGCTATATAGTAACAGTTAGAGCTACAGATAGAAATGGCTCAGCTGAAGGAGAATATTACGAATTTGAAGTTCCAGTATACTTACCTTGGTGGTCAACTAGAAATAATTGTCCATTGCTAGCTTATAAAGACTAGGTAATTAATTAAAAAATAAAGTGATTATAAATTATGGCTTATCAAATACCAGTAAAATATTTTAACTCTTTTTGGCTAAAGAAGGTTGTAGGAGATACAAATCTAAATCCTAAAAATGAAATAGAATCACAAGGAGGAACGTGGGATTATGAATCTACAGTAACTACTAGTGTTACAACTGGTGGTGGAACTGGAAATAGTTTACAAGCTTTGCCTTATATACTACCAACATGGCCAGGTATTCCATGGGGCAAGTATTTAGCTAAACCTAATATTGGAAACCCTGCAGTAGAAAATGCTTATCCGTGTTTTCCTTGGGGTGGTAGAAATTGGTTTGCATCCGGTTGGGTAATAGGAGATGATTTACCACCATGTGGCGGTAGTTTAATTAATGCTACTCCTAACTTAGAAGAAGGAAGAGAAAGAAACTGGGCAATTGAAGAAGCTAGAATAAGAGGTGGATACAACAATACTACAGTCGATTTTGGGGTTAAAGCTTATTTAGTAGAAGATGAAAATTCATCAGAGCGTAGATTTAACACTCTTATATATTCAGGGGTTTACAACTCTAAAACAGGATTAAACCAAACAAATGTATTTAATCCTTCTGAAGGATCTATTACAGTTTCACTAGATCCTAGTAATGGTAGCATACAAAAGCTTTACGCATACGACACCAATTTAACAGTATTTCAAGAAAACAAAGTAAGTAGAGCTTTAATAGATAAAGATGCTATATATTCAGCTGAAGGAGCTGGAACTGCAGTAAGCTCCACTAAAGTTGTAATAGGTCAAATAACTCCTTATAAAGGTGAATATGGTATTAGTAGAAACCCTGAGTCTTGGGCTCAGTTTGGTTTTAGACAGTATTTTTCTGATAAATATAGAAATGCTATTTTAAGACTTTCTAATGATGGCATAACAGAAATATCTAATTATGGTATGACTGATTACTTTAGAGATGAATTATCATTAATAAATGACAACCCTATAATTACTACTTCTACATATGCGTATTTTGATGAAGGATTAGATCCTTCATTACTTATAAGTTTTCTATATGTTGATAGTGATGACTGTGATTGTAGTGCTGATATACCTATAGGTTCTTTGTTGAGAATAAATAGTAAAACTATTCCTGGATTATTTGTAACAGACGTAGATGAAACAAGCGTTGCGGGTAGATGTTTTATAACAACTTCAATTCCTTGGAGCCCTTCTCAATTTGGACTTGGTGATTGGCCAGAATTTGTTAACTTTGTATTTAATGACAATGATTCTATACAAGGAGCATTTGATACGCATAATAAAAACTATGTTATATCATTGCAGAATTATGAGGGATCAACTAACGCTTGTACTCCAAGCTTCAACTACAACACATTAAGTTTTGATGAAGCTATAAATGGTTGGGTTAGTTTCTTTTCTTACAAGCCAGCTGTTATGCTTCGTTTAAAAAACGACTTTTTTAGTGTGGATGGTTACAAGTTATATAAACACTACGAAGGACCACTTCATAGTAACTTTTACGGTGTACAATACTCATCGGAAATTGAGTTTATATTTAATCCTAATCCTTCTACAGTTAAAAACTTTCAAACAGTATCTTATGAAGGAAGTAATGGGTGGAGAGTAAATCATTTTGTATCTGATGCTACAGAGCAATTATTTAACGTATTTAGTGGTACTTATTTTGCAGCTGCAGATATTACTAATCCTGTATTTAGTCTTCAAGAGGGAGCATATATAAATCCTAACACACAAATGCCTGAATACTCAGGATTTTATTTAAAAGAAAATAAATACGTAGCTAATTTAATAAACAACAGTGAACCATTTGACGGTGAAGTTGTTTTTGGTTCTTCTATGAGTGGTATAAAAGGTTTCTTTGCTACTGTTAAGCTTAGCACAGACAATCAAACAGACATAGGTGGATTAAAGGAATTATATGCTGTATCAAGTAAGTGGGTAATATCATCACAATGAAAATGAAATTTAATATAAGAAGAATAAACGAAAGCGATTGGAAAACTTTTGAAACATGGTGGAAAGATTGGGGATTTAAAGATTTACCAAATAAAGATTTTTTACCTGACAACGGTACAAGCGGATTAATTGTTGAAAAAAATGACAAGCCAGTCGTTTCTACATTTATTTATACTACTAATTCTAAAGTAGCTATATTTGAATGGCCATTGTCAGATAAAAGTTATAAAGAAAAAGATAAAGAACAAGCTATAGAGTTGTTAATAAAAGGAGTTGAAAACGTCTGTAAAGCTCATGGGTATAAGTATTTACAATTTTTCGGTGATAACAAAAAATATATAAATAAGCTAAAAGATATGGATTTTATAGAGGGAGATGGTGGTTATAGTTTAATAACAAAAACAATATAATATGGGAAAGTCAACAGCAGCAGCGGCCGGTGGTTCTTTAGTAGGCGCAGGTATGGGTGTTTATACAGCGGTAAAAGCTAGCGAACAACAAAAAGAATTTCAATTAAAAAAAGAAGAGCAACAAGCTTTAATGAAGCAGTTAGAAGCCAATAGACAATCTATTTCAAACCCTATGCAGGGATTAACTAACGAAGCTGAAAAAATTGGAGTAGCTACACAAGCCACAAAGATTCAAGCGGAAGAAGCAGATATGGCTTTAGCAAACACTTTAGACACTATAATGCAGACAGGTGCTGGTTCAGGTGGTGCTACAGCATTAGCTCAAGCGGCTTTAAAATCAAAACAAGGTATATCTGTAGATATTCAAAAACAAGAGCTTAAAAACGCTAAAAACGTTGCTTCAACCCAAATGAAAATAAATGAGCAAAAAGCACAAGGTAATAAATGGGCTTGGGAAGAGCAAGAAAATAGAGACATGCAGCAATTAGATAGAGCTCAAAATAAGATTGATAAATTTGAAGCTCAAGAGTATAATGCCGAAGCTCAAAAAATGGCAGCGTTTGGTAATATAGCTAGTAGTGCTGTTAGTGGATTTGGAAATATAGCAGAAGGAATGGACACTGATAGTAATCAAGCTATGTTAGATGACTTTATGGCTAAAAATCCAGATTTAGACTTCGATATGTTATCAAAAATTCAGGCACTAATGGGGGCAAAAAAATAAGCTTAAGTTATGGGGTATACATCGGAAAGAACAACTATAAATAAATCTTTAGAGAGCTTAAATCAAGAAACTCAAAGACTACAAAAGCAAACTAATTATGAGTTTGATAGGTTAAATGATAGGCGAAGAGATAATCAAGCTGCTAACTTAAGTTGGTTAAGTCAAAACCAACAAAAGCTAGACATGGGATCTGCTCAGTTTCAAGAATTACAAGATTCTTATGAGCCAGAGAGTGGATACAATGATGCTACCAAAGAAATGATGGGTAAGATGCGGGATGAGTATTATAACTTACTTCAAAATAAAGTTCCTAAATTAGATGAAAATGGAGATCCTATAGAAGGAGAATATGAAGAAGATATAAAGAGAGCTTCAGAGCAAAAGAATAAATTAATGAAAGGCGTTAAGACAACCTCTCAAATGCAAGGTGCTTTTGCAGCTGTAAATGACCAAGTGCAGACGTCTCTATCTATTGAAGAAGGCAAGCCTGGAGCTTTAGACCCTAGAACAGATCAAGAAACTACAGGTTTATTCAAACCTTTTGTTAAGCAAGTTCCTGAATGGGATTCTAAAGCTGGTAAGATAATGAATAAAACTTACAACGCTAAGTTAAACGCTGATGGAACTCCTGAGAAAGATAGCGAAGGTAACATTGTTTATGAAGATGAGCCAGCACAAACTAGAGATGGTGGGGAATTTGTTAGAGGTGTAGAGTCTGGTGAAATAGGTATTATGACTTATGGAGATGGCGCACCGGCAAGAGATCAAATGCAGTCTGAAAGATACGAAGTTTACGCTCCAGATTTTAGTGCGTTTAAAGATATGACAAATCTAAACGATGTTAATACTTATAAAGATTTTAATGAAGTTTTTACAAACTTTAAAAACGATATAGCTCAAATGGATGTTAGTGGTATTATAAGCGACAATTCTGGTATGTCTAAAAATTGGACTAACATTGTAGATAGAATGGCTACTAATGCTAGTGAAAGTTATGGAGATGAACCTAATCCTTTTGCACAAATGTTAATGGATTCTGGAGTTACAGATGAAAATGGAGATGGATTAATAAGTAAAGATGAATTTACTGGAGCTGAGGCTAATGCTCTTATGGGAGCTTGGCAACCTGGAAATGAAGCACAAAAAAGTTTAGCAGAAAAGTTTTATCATACATATGATCCTAGCAGTGGTATATTACCTAGCTATGTAAACGACATGATTAAGAAAAGTCAAACAATAGGTGGTGATCAACTAACTGCAAATCAAAGAAGACTGCAACAGCAAAACGCGAATACAGCTAAAACTCCAAAAGAGAAAGTTGAAATAAAAAGAACTGATGCTTTTAAAGCTAATCCAAATGCTGTAGACGGAAATGATAATGCTGCACTAAATGCCCAAAAACCTACTGACCCAACTAAAGAAGGACCACCATTTAAGGTTGTTACAAAAGCAGGAAATGTAGTCACAGTGAAATGGGATCCAACAGCGAAAAATGGTCAAGGAGATTTTATCCCAGCTTAAAATTTTTATTCAATATGGAAGACGAAGACGAAATCATAGACTATACAGCTCAATTTGCTGATGACGAAGTAGCAGAAGTAGCAGAAGATGAAGTAGCAGAAGATGAAGTTGATTATACAACTCAGTTTGCTGACGAAGTAGCAGAAGGTGAAGAAGAAGTAGTAGAAGAAGAATCTGCTTTTATCCCTGGAAGTCTTGTGTTAAATCATGAAAATAGAGCTCTGCAGAAAGAAACACAAGAAGCATTAGAAGAAGAAGATCAAATTGTTGATACTTCTGAAAATATTTCTTTTGAAGAATTTGATAATGTATCAGAGGAAGAATTAGTTCCTATGTTGAGAGTCAAGTATGATAACATAAAAACAGAAGATGGTAGCACTAGGTTTGAATTCAACGAGGATCAAGCAAGGTTAGATCAAGTGCAAGTGTATGACAATGTTACAAAAGAATACACTTATTTACCTCTTAATACAGATTACAATAGAACTAAATACAGTAACAACTACGGTAAAAGTGTTGATCAAGACAAGGTAGACGCAAAGCATGCTAAAGGAGGTAGAAAATCTTACAATACTCTTATTGATTTAGTAAATGTAGACTCGCAGCCAGGAAAAGATAAAAAAGTTGTAACAAAAAAAGAAGTAGACGAAGAAGGTAATATAGTAGACGTAGAAAAAGATAGAAGATTCACATCCGATAGTGGAATGGTAAACCCAATAAAAGTTAAAACCACTAATAGAAACGGTGAAGAAGTCGAAGTAGAAGCAAAAGGATATTTAATTGAAAAAGCAAAAAAAGAACTTTTTACAGGTAAATATGAAACTTTAGAAGAAGCGGTTCAAGGTATAGTACAAGAAGACGAATATATACAAGGTGCTTTAAGGTTTCAAGCTAATTTAATGGGCTTAGAAAACGATGAATCTCAAAAAATAAGTAATACTATAGACGCCATTGTAGAAGACGAAGAAGTTGTAGTAAACCCATTTGATGGACTTTTGCTCAAGAGTATAGGTGAAGCGACTGGTGGAATGGTAGACGCTAGTGAAGCGCAGTTTCAAGAGCAGTTTATAAGATCGGGCATGATAAATGACATGTATGCTAAAGATGATTTAATAGATAATTATTACCGATTAGGATTGCCTACTTACGCAGGCGAAGAACAATATCAACTTGCTAAAAAAGCTTTTGATGAACTTGAGTTTGGTGACACACCTAAAACTGAATATGAGATAGATCAAATAAGAACACTTTATGCTTCTTTAGCTAGTGAAAGAATGCAATCTTTAAAAGAAGATTTAAGAACATGGTTTTCTAACGACCCTGTTGGATTAGAGGTTTCTAGCAAGATTGAAGAAAGAGAAGTAAAAAAAATTGATACAGAAGAATACAATATAAGTTACAAAAAAGCAGCTATTGAATTAGGTCCTGAAGCATCTACTGATGCTGTTGCAGATTTAGCTAGCTATAATATTGAACAAGCTCAGAACGCTAAGAATGTAGACATACTTATAGATAACGCTTACAACGAAGGTATACCTGAGGAGGATAGAAAGAAACTTGCAGAACTTGGAACTAGTTTTCAATCAAGGTCAGAAGAATTAGCTAATAATAGACAAGCTTCTTTTATTGAAAGCTTAAAAGAAGGTAAGACTAAAGAGGAAGCTGAAGCAATAGCTAAAGAGAAGTTTCCAAAAACTAAAGAAGATGAAATACTAGAAAATAGATATGTATCAACAGTTTCTAATTTATTAGACAATGGAGAATTTGATATATATAAAGATATTGAAGGTAATACTCCTAATGTTCATTATAGTGAAGGTGATGCAGCAATAAGATCTGAATCAAATTATATGAAAAACAAGGTTGATGAATATAAATTTGTCAGTCAAGATTTTTTGAATAGAAGAATTCATTCTAATAACTCTGAATTAATATATTTAGCAAAACAATTAAATAACAGGCAGGCAGAATGGTTGTTTGAAGGAAGTAGTGCTCAAAAGTTTTACAATATAGTAGGTGACGCAGTTGGTTCTGATCAAGCTTTATCAGCTGATATAGCCAGAATGCAAGAAATTGCAAACACTGGTGAGTTACCATTAAAACTAACTACAATTCCTAATAGTGAATCTCCTCTTGTTAAAGCTTGGAACAATGCTGTTGAAGATAGAACTGTATTAGGACTAGCTAAAGTTTTAAACGTAGACATGACGTCTACAGAAAGAGACGGGTTTGGAGGTGCGGCTTATTATTCTTTTGCACCAGCTTTTGACATGGAGAATATTAGCCCTAATGAAGCTAGAAGAAGAATGTATGAAGAGATGCAAGCTGAAGGTATTGAACTTACTGATAAAGAAAAGTTTCAAATGAATGAAGCTGTAGATAGTTGGGAACGAAGTGGAGGACAAGTAGGAGATTTAAGTAGAATGGGTTTAGAAATGGCAGCTACTTTTTTACTGACTGGTGGAGCAGGCAATGTTGCTAATATGTCTAGATTTATCATGGGCAAAGCATTTGGTGGTGCTGTTAAACTTGGTATGAATCCTACTGTTGCTAGTTCTTTAACAAGATACACAGCGGGTGTTGGTGCTGAATTCTACGCTTTAGAAGGAGCTAGCTTAATGGACGAACAAGTATTTGACAAAGAAGCAATGGGCGCTGGTCATAACTTAAGACTAGCAATGACGTTAGGAGCAGGTAGAGCTGGAGTCACTAAAGTAGGTGACAAAATGAATAAAGCTATATACAATACAGCTAAGACACAATATAAAAATGGAAGTAAAGGTTTGTTTAAAACCTTAAAGTGGATGAATAAAACTCCAGGAATAGAAACAACAACTGGATTATTTAAGTTTGGTGTAGCGCAACCTATGACTGCTGCATCTTTATTACAGGCTGAAGGAGCAATTGAAAATATAATAGCTGGAAAGTCTATGGCTTCTATTTTTCATGAGTTAACAGATGGTGAAGCTTTAATGGAAACTTATGGAGCTATGTTAGCTATGCAATTGTCTCATCCTTCTCAAGGAATTAAAAAATCTGTTGAAACATTTAAAAGAGAAGTAGATAGAATTAATGGAGATAATCCAGCTTGGAACTCTGCTTATAGAGAAATAGGTCTAAAAAAAGTTAAAGGTGATGAATATCATGTAGATGCTGATGTTGATAAAGCTGTTAGAGCAAAAATAAAAGAAATAAAAAACGATCCTAGCATTCCTACCGCTGACAAACCTAATCAGGTGCGCCATTATTATAGATTAGGAAATAAATTAAAAACAAAAAAATCTTTTACAGAGTTGTCAAAGTCTTGGCAACCTGAAAACGTTAAAGAACAAGTTGCTATTAGCGTATACGATAAAAGTTACAAAGATCTAGACTTAAAACAGAAAAAATATATTGACAATAATTACAAAAACGATCCTTTATTTGAAGTAGGAGAACGTCTTCAGTCTTCAATTAAATCTTTTGAAAAAGGTAATGAACTAGATGGGATAGATTTTCTAAACTTTGCTGATGCGGGTGCAACAAATGGAAATCTAGTACCTAAATATGAGATAATGCTTTTGGGTTATAGCGAAAAACAAGCCCAAGGCGTAACTGATTTGTCTAATAAGGTTGTAAATAGAGCTAGAGATAAGTTTAGCAACAATAATAAAAGATTGTCATCTGCAGAAGGAATGGCATTCATGAATAACTACTCTCAAGTACTAGTCATGAATGGAGAAATATTCAATATACAAAAGCAGATTAATGAAAAAAAGTTAACAGGAATCGACAAAGTAGATGCTGAAAAACAAATTGAGTTTATTGAAAAAGAAAGAGACGTAATTGAAGGTTTAAATGAAAAACTTTCTTTACAAGAATATGAAAGAGCTTTAAAAGAAGAAGCTCCAAGAACTATTGAAATGGCTAAAGAAGCTGGACTTGAAGTTTTTGAAGGTAATCAATCAGAGATTAATAAGTTTCAAGAGCAGTTTCCTGAGGGAACTTTTGTAGGTACTGAATCTGGTTTGTTTGGAGTGGACACTAGAGTTAGAATAATTGATCCAGAGACAGGTTCTTCTACTATACCTAATCCTAACAAAGGTAAATCAATTGCTATATTTAACAAAGATATAGCTAGAGAAGTTAGAGAAACAGGTTTAGAAGCTCACGAGATTTTAGGCCATGGAACTCAAGAAGCCATGGTAGGTGAAGCGGCTATTAACAAGAGAGCTAGTGAAATAAGTGCAGAACAACCAAATATAAGTAGCGAAAAAGCCAAAGAAATCGCCACACAAGAAAAGCTTGATTACATAGACAATGTTAAATCAGAGCTTAAAAGAAGAGGAACAGGCGCTTATGAAAAGGTTGAAGCTGAAATGGAAAAAGTTAAAGCTTATAGAGAATATAAAGAAAACGTAAAAAACAACGGTGCTAGAGATATAAACGTAGAAAAAGAGTTTTTAGCTGAGTTTGTTCAATTAGCAGAGCAAAAAGCATTTGAAGGTGTTAAAGGTACTGAGAGAGAAATAAAAGAAGTTACTAGTCTAGAGCTTTCTTCTAATCCTAAAGAATATGTAGATTTTGTATTAAGAGGTGGAACAAGATCTTCTAAAGTTAAAAGTGAAGTATTAAAAGAAAGTATAGATAAGCTTAATAAATTAAATGAAGAATACGGAACAAGTGTTAGTTTAAATAAATCTAATAAAATTGCTGAAAATGAAGTCCGATTAAAAGAGCATCAAAAGAAGAGAAATGAAACTATAGGTAGAATTGAAAAAGAGCATGCTACATCTAAAGAAGCTTGGGACAAATGGACGGAAGAAAATCCAGGTGAAGTTCTTAAAATGGCTTACAGCTTCGTACCTGATTTAATTAATATAAATAGAAGAAAAGGTGTTGAAAACCCTGAAGATACAGCTTCAGAAACAGCTATGACAGAACTGTTTAATACAGTTAAAGCTTTTAATCCTGAAGTTAAAAAGACTGAAGGATCTTTTAGTTTAGCTGGATACATAGGTAAAAAACTAGATTGGAGAGCAGGAGATAATATAAAAAGAACAGAAAAGAAAACTAAGACTCTTAGTGAAAATCAAGAAGGTGTAAAGACCGTAATGGAAAGACAAGTAGATAGATCAACATCGACACCTGAATCTACTGATAAAGCCGCTACAAAAGGTATAGACCCTAGAAGAGTAATGGATCCTAAGACTGTAGAGAAATACAATACGTCAGTTAAAGATCAACTATTAAAAGATATAGTAAAAGTAGATAAAGCAACTGGAGAAAAAACTATAGACTTAGAAAAATTAGATAAATTAGATTACGCAGATAATAAGATCATGTCTCCAAAAGAAGCTGCAGAGTTTTTCGGCATAAGTGAATCTACATTAGCAGGTAAAAATCCACTTGATTCTAAAAATACTACCAAAGGTGATATAAAGATTAAGGATGGTATGAGAAGTGAGCAAGGTAGTGAAGCTTATAACTTAAATAAAAAGCTGTATGATATATCTGAAGAATACTCCAGACTTTTAAACACTACTCAACTTCAACCTAAAGACATTGTAGCAGGAGATATAGCTGAACTAGAAGCAAAGTACAAAAAATCAGGTTCTGAAAAAGATAGAAAAACTTTACAGAAAAGAAAAGAAATGATGCGTGCTCAAGATGGACAAAGAACTGGCGATCAAAGCAAGCAAGGTACTTCTTTAAATATAGATAAATCTATTGTAAAAAAGCTATATGATAAAACTGATATAAGATCTATGGGTAAAGGTAGTCAACCTTATGTTCAGACAGCTAAAAACTTTGACGCTAAATCGTTTAGAGATAAAGCAGGTATAGTTAATCCTAAAGAGTTTAAAGGTAAAAACGAAGCTAAGACTAAAAAGGAGAAAGATGCTTTAAGAAATCAATCTACATTAAACACTGCACTTGCTAGAAACTATATTAGAATGGTTGAAGGCAAGATACAAAGAGAAGCGCTGCAAGAGTTAAAGCAAGAGATAGGAGACAAAGACATACAGCAAAATCTTGACAAAGCTATACAGGAATTATATAAAGGATCTAGTAAATTTTCAGCTAGTAACAAAGTAGTAGAAAATTTTGCGGCTAGTAATAAGTTTGATCCTATAATAATAGAAAGACTTGGTAAATACTTAAACAGGAAAAAAGTTATGGGAGCACCAGAACTTGAAGCAGCTGTAAAATTTGCTACTAAAGATATAGCTATCCAAGCAGAGTTAATTAAACATTATAATGAAGAATATAAAAAAGCTGCTGAGTTTACAGATAAAGAGACTATAAAACTAGAAGAAGAAAGATCTGCAGCTACTGAAAAACAAATAATAGAAGATCTTAGAGAACAAGTAAAAATTGAAGATGGTGTTGATGTAACTTTTAAAGAAGCAAAAGATATATATAATAAAACAGAAAAGAACTTTAAAGATGTGGTTTCAGCACTTAATAAATCTGGACTTGATGTAGAATATTTTCCTAGTATAGAAAAAAATATATTAACTGAAGAGCATTTACCAAAAATGCAAGACGCTGTTGAGACCTTGTTAAAAGATATAGATTTTGAATATCTTCCTACTAATATTGAAAGAGCTATACAGTCTAGTTTGACGGCTAATACTACTTTAAGGTTTTCAGATGGAACTAGAGCTAATCCTAAAAATATTACAGGTAAAGGTGCTACAGAAAAAGGCTATAAAGGAGCGGGTAATTATTTAGAAAAATTATTTGAAGTTCCTGAATTAGCAAAAGGTGATAAAGCAAAAACTGAAAAATTTGTAGAAAAAGTTAAATATGCTAAACTACCTGAGCCAGGTGCGTTTAAAAAAAGTTCAGCTAAAATAAATAGAGAAGTTGATTATAAAACAAATCCAACTGAATGGATGAATAGGCATTATGAGTTATTAATTGGTAAAGATTTATTAGCTAAAGTTAAAGAAGGAGAAATGACTCATCAAGAAGCTTATGAATTAACATCTAAGCATAATACAAACTTAAAAGATTGGTATTTCTCTAGAGTTGATAAGATGAATCCTAACGCTGCATTAGTTATAGAAAGATTGCAAACAAATTCTAGTACTGGTATTCCAAGAGGAGCTACTTCTTATGAGTCTATATCTAAAAGATTAGAGAAAGATCCTAGAAAGCAAGGAACAAAAGAGGAAAATGTAGAGTCTCATAATGAACATGTCAAAGAGCGTCTAAACGAGTCTAAAGAGTTTTTTGCTACGTACGCTGATAAAAGTTTAAGTCAAGCTCAAAAGAACTTAAATTATAAAAAGATGACTCGTACTGGTGGGCAGTATTTAATTGACAAAAGACTTCAAGGTGATAAAGATGCTACTGGAAAAACCATAAGAACATCTTCTTCTGACAGAGCTAATACTCTTGTAATCCCAGAGAGAGCTTTTGATCAGATAATAATGAAAGGAAAAGATGCTGGTAAAACTATGGGAGAAGTTGCTCTTAGGGATATGGGCAAAAAAAGAGCATTAGAAGTTCTTAGTAAAATGAAACCCACAGTGGAAACCGTTGAAGCTAAACAAGCTATAGAATTTGCACCTGAAAAAGCTAAAGTCCAAAAGCAAAACATTGAAGTTGCTAAAGAAGCTAGTATGTCTGCTAGTAATAAATCTCCGGAAAAAGTAAGAGAAGAGCTTAACAAAAGAGATAAAGCGATAAGATTAGCTAATAAAATTAACAAACCAATTAAAAAAGCTAGAGTATTTGACTTTGATGATACTATAGCTAGAACTAAAAGTAAGGTATTCGCTACTAAAGAAGGTAAAAGAAAAGTGTTAACAGCTGAAGAGTTTGCTAAACAAGGAGAGAAGCTTAAGTCAGAAGGCTGGGATATGGATTTTTCAGATTTTAACAAAGTAGTTGATGGTAAAAAAGGTCCTTTGTTTGATGTTATGAAGAAAATGAAAGAGGCTGCAGGTGAAAGAGACATGTTTGTATTAACAGCAAGATCTCAAGAGTCAGCTAAAGCTATTCATGAATTCTTAAAAGAAATGGGATTAGATATACCTATTGAAAATATAAAAGGATTAGGTGATAGTTCTCCTTTTGCTAAGTCAGACTGGGTAGTTGAAAAAGCTTCTGAAGGTTATAATGACTTTTACTTTGCTGATGATCACACTGCTAATGTTAAAGCTGTAAGAGATGCATTAGAAGTTATAGATGTTAAATCTCAAACTCAAATAGCTAGAATGAATGCTAGCAATAAAATGAATGAAAGATTTAATGAGATATTAGAAAATTCTACTGGAATAGGTAAAGAGAAGATATTCTCTGACATTAAAGCAGAAATTAGAGGAGATAAAGCTAGACGTCAAAAATTCTTTATACCACCATCTGCTGAAGATTTTAATGGTTTACTATATAGAACTTTAGGTAAAGGTAAAAAAGGAGAAGCAGCTATGGAATTCTATAAAGAAAATCTTTTAGATCCTTATACAAGAGCTCAAGAAAACTTATCTAAAGACAGGGTTAATTTAATGTCTGATTTTAAAGAGTTAAAGAAACAACTAGATGTTCCTAAAGAATTAAAAAAGAAAACAGATTCAGGTTTCACTAATGAACAAGCTGTGAGAGTTTTCTTATGGTCTAAAACTGGTAAAGAAATTCCTGGAATATCTAAAACAGACTTTAAAGAATTAAATGATATAGTAGAAAACAATCCTAAACTTAAAGCTTTTGCTGAGCAAATACTAACACTTACAAAAGGTGATGGTTACTCTACTCCAAGCTCTAGTTGGAATGCTGGTACAATCACTACTGATTTGATATCTCTATTAAATAAAACTAAAAGAGCTAAATATTTAGAGCAGTGGAAGGAAAATAAGAATGTTATTTTTTCTAAAGAAAACCTTAACAAGCTTGAAGCTGCGTTTGGAAAAAAATATAGAGAAGCTTTAGAAAACTCTTTAAACAGAATGGAGAGTGGTAGTAATAGAACGAATGGAGGAAATAGACTTAGCAACAGGGTTTTAGACTACGTGAATAATAGTACTGGTGTTGTAATGTTCTTAAACGCTAGATCAGCAGTGCTACAAACCATATCTGCTGCTAACTTTACTAACTGGACTTTTAATAATCCACTTAAAATGGGTAAAGCTTTTGCAAATCAACCTCAATATTGGAAAGATTTTGTAGAATTAATTAACTCAGACTATTTGAAAGATAGAAGAAATGGTCTTAAATTAAACATAAGTGAATCAGAAATAGCTGACGCAGCTGCAACTGGTACTAATAAAGCTAAAGCTGCTGTATCTTATATACTTGAAAAAGGTTATGCTCCTACTAAATTTGCAGATAGTTTTGCTATAGCTTCTGGTGGAGCAATGTTTTATAGAAACAGGGTGAATGATTTAGTTAAGAACGGTATGAGTGAAGTAGATGCTAAGAAAAAAGCTATGGAAGAATTTATACAAGCATCTGAAAAATCTCAACAGTCATCAGATCCAAGTAAGATATCTTCTCAACAAGCTAGTGACTTAGGTAGGGTTGTGCTTTCATTTGCTAATACTCCAATGCAATATGCTCGTATACAGAAAAGAGCTATACAAGACATCGCTAATGGAAGAGGCAGCAATAGAGAAAACTTAAGTAAAATAGCTTATTATGGGTTTTTACAAAACGTTATATTTAACTCTTTACAACAAGGACTGTTTGCAATGGGTTTTGGAGATGGAGACATAGGTGAAGAAGAAGAAAAGAAAATAACTAATACTATTAGCGGTATGGTTGATTCTCAATTAAGAGGTTTAGGTATGGCTGGAGTAACACTGCAAGTTCTTAAAAACTTAGGCATGGACATTTATAATAGATCAGAAAGAGATAGGCCAGAATATGGAGATGCTTGGATTAAGTTATTAGAATTCTCTCCGGCTATTAAAAGTAAGTTATCTAGATTTAGAGGAGCTGCATATCCATTTGATAGCAAAAAACGTAGAGCAGAAGTGTTTGAAAAAGGATTTAGTTTAGATAATCCCGCGTATGAATCTGTAGCTAAAGTTATAAGTGGAGTTACTAATGTTCCTCTTGATAGATTATATAATAAAGTTAATAACTTGAAAGCAGCAATGCAAGAAGATACTGAAACATGGAAATCTGTAGCAATGGTTTTAGGATGGCCAGAATGGCAACTTCGTACTGAAGCAGATGTTAAGCAAGGATATAGAGATGATCCAAGTAAGTTTGGCGCGTGGGAACAAAAGTCTATATTAAGTCAATTTGGTTATACTGATGATGAGATTAAAAAACTTAAAAACAGTGATATGAGAGTTGAGGAAATAAAAAAGATACAAGAAGAAAAAGATAAGCAGTATTTCCCTAAAGACGAAGATAAAAAGATATATTATAAAGCAAAAAACACGGATAAAGATCAAGCTTTAGATAGTCCTGCTAAACTTAAATCAATGATTAAAGCCACTCAAATAAGGCATTTAAAAAATTATGGATTAAGTTCTCAAGAAATAAAAAGTTTAAAATACGAAGCGGATAGAGTTGCTAGATTATTAGAGTTAGCAAAACAGCCTGGACAAGTAGATTCTTTAGCAAATGATATAAATTATACAGATCAATTTCAATAAAAAACATGGCAAAGAAAAAAACAAAAAGAAAAAACACTTGTTGGAAAACAGGTGGTCCAGGTGGATTAGGATACGAAAGAGTTCCAGGAACAAAAGCTGGAGCTAAAGGAAGTTGTAAACCAAAAGGTGTTAAAAAATGAGTAAGCTAAGTAGAAGTACTAGAGGACCAAAACCTAACTTTAGAAAAACTAAAGATGGTGCGGGTATGACTACTGCTGGAGTTAAGAAATATAGGTCTCAAAATCCAGGCAGTAAACTTCAAACAGCTGTTACGAAATGCGATACAAAAGAAGGTACAAAAGCCTACAAAAGACAGAAAGCTTTTTGTAGTAGATCTAAGAGCTGGGATGGAGAAAGAGGTAAAGCAGCTAGAAAACGCTGGTGTTGTAGTAGATTTAATTAGGAACAAAAAAACTGGGCACCATACCCAAAGTTCCTGTAACCAAAAAGGGAGGCCGTAAGACCTCCCTTTTATTTATTTAACTCTTTTATATATTTGATAAGGTTGATATATTATACCTATCAAACCTCCGTATATCGCTATAAAGCAGCCTAATACCGGCCAAATAGGTATCCATCCGCCGTAGTATTCTTCTAGTACTGGTCCAGGTACATAAACCCCAAAACAAACAAACATTATAGTTCCTAAAAATTTTATAATACCTTGCTTGTTATTGAAGTAATGATTTGTAAAAAGCCATTTAATAAAATCCATTATTTCTTAATTTTAATTGTTATATCATGAGGTGCTGTCTCATCTCCACCGAAATATGGGTAGAGCTGATATCGCCTATATTCATTAGGACAATTTTTAGGTACATGCACGTAAGTACCATCTACAGATAACTTATAGTCCCAAGTGGATATAGTCATTTCGTAGTAATGTTCTTCACATATACTAACTCTTTTTATAAGATCAAAGCTAAACTCTCCATGCTCATGTTTAAACCAGTGTATTTCTAAACTATCGTTTAACCATCGCCAGCCAAACCTTATAGAATTCTCTGTATGGCTACTTGAACAATCGCTCCATCCTATTAATTTATTAATATCTAATTGATTAAGGCTATCCACAGTTTTGTAGATAGCACTTGAATCAAATTCAATGTCCCAACCGAACACCGTATCCTTACTATAGTTCAAGGCATTTGTCGACCTATGTTTTCCCTCTCGTATAGTAAATGTTTTATAATTGTCTGTTACTTTCTTACAACTAGGTAATTTCACAAGCGCCACCAGCGCAAGCAAGCTCACCACTAAGATCTGTGTTGTCTTCAGTCTCGATAACATTTTCTAAATTTATATCAGTTAAGTGTTGTAACTTATTTATATAAGTTCCTTCATCAATATCCTCGAAAGGAGCTTGTGTATAAGTTCCACCGTCATAAGGTAATACAGATAAACCATTGTAATGTTCTCTGTTTGTCCACATCCACTCTCCTGCATCTTCCCACTCTTCAGCTTTTAAACTAACAGTAGCAGAAACATTGTGAGTGTTAGATCCTTTTCTATGACCAGGTGTAACCCATTCTTGAGCTACTTTTTTTATACGTTCAAGTAATTGAAAAGGTGATTCGGTTCTTAGTATAGATCCAGCCGGAGCTTTCTGAGGTATACTAATAACAGCAGTGTCATGAGGTCTGAAATACTCATCTTCAACAAGTAACGGGTGGTTATCTACTAAGTACTTATATATACTTTCGTTTTTACCAACCCTAATTCTACGGACATAATAATCATTGTGCCATGCATGAATACCAGATGAAGTTCCTAATGCCAGAGATGTTGTCCCAGCAGGCTTCACGGTTGTGCATCGTGCTGCAGGATTAATCCCAATCATCTTCGCTACTCTTGTGTTTTCTCTTTTTACTGCTTGAGCCGCTTTTTGCATGTCGTATCCTAACACCGTGCCAGATCCTATCCCCGTCATCGACACTCCGATCAACGCATCTTTTTCTGTTGTTTCTTTCCATACGTCTCTTAAATAGTGAAAGTCCGTATATCCAGCTTGTAATGTCCCTATGAACGCAGCTGCTTTCACTCTGTTGTTTAAATCTTCTTGTGATTCAATATCACTAGCATTTACTTCACATAAGTTACAAAACTGATATGGGCGTAAAGCTATTTCGCAACAAGGGTTTGTACCCCAGTCTTTATCATTGTTTAAGTATATACCAGGTTCACCTGCTCCTGATAGTTCTACACGTTTCCATATATCCATAAAAAACTCTTTAGTTATTTTATGTCTCATAAGAACAGCAGAGTTATTAGCTCTACCTCTTTGTGGGTTTGTTTCCCACCAGTTTCCAGACTTGCAAGAGATCATCTCCTCGTCGTCCGCTGAGAACAGACTTATCAAAGCTGCTCGACGTATTCCACCAGCTAAGACGGCGTCTGCAATATGGCAAACTATATCGTGTACTTCTATAGTGGAGAGCATATCGCCATCCTCCTTTGAGTCTAAAACTCCTGTTATCTTTACTATACATTCTTTAAGTGGTTGAGGTCCTGGTGCTTTACCACCAGACGTTACTAACATTGCACCCTTAGGGCGTATATCAGAGTAGTCAAACTCTACACGTGAACTTCTTTTTTCACCAAGATATGATTTCATTAGAACTTTAATAGCATCAGCCCAACCTTCAATTGAATCACCTATTAAAAACCTTCTAGTTCTCTTGTCATAAGGCTTATTAACAGGTTCTAATTTAGCTACATGATGTTCTTGTACTGAATAACCTACACCTGTTCCACCAAGAAGTAAGAACATTACCTCATTAAACGACTCAATATGATCGATAGGTAGATAAGCGCAATTATAGACACGATTAGGTGATATTTCAATCGGTTTGCCTCCGAATTGAAGTGAGCGCATAGACGGTAGAATCTTTTTTTCATATACTAATTTATACGTTGTTTTAATGTCTTCTGTGAGATCAGGATATTTTTTGATATGCATATTCATGTTACGTGTTACTAGTTCGTCCCATGTCTCCCTACGGTTTAATTTAGGGATGTATTTTGCATATTTCATATAAACTGTTATGTCAGATAATATTTTATTTGATATCTCCATATATAATTATTAATCGTTAACTTCTAATTTTTTTTCTTTACCCTCTTTATTGGATTCAATTATATTATTTTTAAGCGTCTCAATAGCCTCATCATAACCAGGTAGAAGTTTAACTGTTTCAAAGGTTCCTACACTTAATTCTCTTAAGTGAGATATTTCATTTATAACTTGTTGTAAAACTCTATTTTGAGCTTCAACTTTGTTTTTCATTTCTATTAAAGTATTTTCTTTCATATTCTATTAATTCTTTATATTTTAAATATCCTTTAGTTTCAACGCTCCATTTTATAAACTTTTCAAGTTGTCTTTCAGAGTATTTTTTTCTAGCTAAAGCTTTCTGCTCCCAATGATTTGGCTCACGGTTTCGTCGCATTCTTTTTGATTTTGAGGTTTATATAAAGTAACAGCCGGTAGTCTCTCAGCAACATACTTCTTAAATAATTTCCAACGGATAGGAAAAGATTCGTTTGCTCTTCCTTTACACTCAATGATAAATCCTGTTCCTGTAAAATCAGGTGTGTAATTGATCGAACGTATTCTCTTGCCTGATCTATTTTTATACTCGCCTTTTCCATTTCCTTGTCGTTCATAACTTTTATTATTAAAGTCAAATGAAGGGATTAATTCAAAACTAATCCCTTCGTACTCTGCTTGTATACCTGCTTCTTTCAAAGCTGTATACATATATGCTTCGAGCCCTGACTTGAACTCTATACCATCTACAACTTTCTTTTTAGCTCTAACTGGACCGCGTTTTTTACGACGCAATATCCGAGACATAGTAAGGTAAACCGTTAACATTATTGCCATACACTTGGTCTTT
>Ga0255039_10000046_pt1 | contig 36138 bp, 14 predicted proteins | sample BC1_12_1_MG_FD_181713 | JGI IMG/M metagenome (GOLD analysis project Ga0255039, IMG submission 181713) | Seawater microbial communities from Strait of Georgia, British Columbia, Canada - BC1_12_1 | ecosystem: Environmental > Aquatic > Marine > Strait | place: Canada: British Columbia | collected... | reverse complement strand
CATCTGATAATATTTTTTCTTTTAAAATATTATATGTAAGTAATTCATTTTCTGACATTATTAATATTGTATATTATTAATAACATTAATATTTAATTATTAATTATAATAAATTATAAATTATAAAAAATAAAAAATGAAAAATGAATTTTATTTTTTCTGAAAATGTCAGACAAAAAAATTTTAGAAAAATATTTTCGTTGTAAAAATTCAAGATTTATAATTTTATAAATTTTTTTATTTTAGTTTTCACAATAAATAAATAATTATTTAATTTTTGGGAATATTATATATATATACATATTATTATAAAATTTAAATAATAGAGTTATCCTATTTATAAATAATTTTTATTAAATAGAATATTTATATGATAATAATATTATTTAAAATATGTTTTTAATAATACTTTGTCCCAAAAATTAAATAATTTTTTATATGATTCCCTTTTATATAATTAAAAAATAAAAAATGTTTATTTTTTGTGACCAAACCCATAAATAAATAATTAATACTTGTAATAATTATATTATAATTTGAATATATATGATTATAACTATATACACTTGGAATTACTCCCAAAAATTAAATAAATAATATGTTTAATTGTATAAAATGTAATAAAAACTTTAAATCAAATTATCATTTACAACGACATTTAAATAAAAAAATACCATGTAATAATGTTATTAAATGCGACAATTGTTTAACAATTTTTAAAACAAACCAAATTTTATCAAATCATTTAAATAGGAAGAACAAATGTATTAAAGTAGATTTAGAAAGAGAAAATCGCGAATTGAAAGATAAAATGTTTGAAATGCAATTAAAACATAAAGATGAAATTATAGAAATATATAAGGATAAACAGAATATAACAAATATTACTAATAATGATAATAGTAATAATAATACATTTATTTTAAATAATTTCGGAAATGAAAATTTAAATTTTATTAAAAAAAAAACATTAAAAGAGGATATAAAGAGTATAATAAATAATAATTTACCAGTTAATATAGAATGGAGAACAAAACTAAAGGTAGATAACTTAGAATACCAAGGTTTTGATATAAAGCAAATAGATATATTTAGATTATTTATAAAATTAATATTTAAAAATGATAAATATCCGGAAAATAAAACAATTAAATATGATGAAGAAGAAGATAATTTTTATTATTATTCTAACAAAGAATGGTGTGTATTTGAAGAAAAATCAAAAAATTGTTTGATGGGTAAAGTAGTAGAAAAGATACAAAAATTATTATTAGATAAAAAACCAATTACAGACGAACAAGAATTACATAAATTGGAAATGTATTTAGGTGAAGAATATAATATAAAAATAAATAAAATAGACCAAACGGACTATGGTATATTATCTAATACAGTAAAAGATAAAGAAAGGTATAAAAAAGTATTAACAATTGAATATAAATATAATGATGCGTTTGAAAACCATGAAAAAAATAAAATTATTTAAATTTTTATTATGTATAAATCAATTAATCAATGTTTTAATTTAACATTATATTGTTATGTAATTCTTTATTATTAGAATATAGGTATAATATTTTAGTAAATTCAACGATTCTCTTCTTTTCTGGTACATATTTTTCAATATCTTCCTTTTTAATATCAAATCCACTATTTAACAAATATGATATTTGTTTATATTCTTTACAAATTAAACCTAATCTAAACCCATTTTTCCAATAATCTTTATTTAAATTAAATTGTCCATTTTTTAATAAGACTGGTTGATCTTTATACTTTTTTCCACAAATTGAATCTGGGTTATCTTTATTATAATTATATAAACATTCTGGAATTAATAATGTATTATATTCATTATTAAAATTTTGTGTATAATTTTGTAAATACATTGAGAAATACATATCACCATGGTTGTGTTTTAATAAATCGTCATATCCATCAATAAGTTCATAAAACTCCTGTATTATTTTTGTTTTAATCATATATGACCAATATTCTTTACCTTGAATTTCTCCAATATCTGTCAAATCGGATATAGCAAATATTTTTTTATCTAAATTATATTCAAAATGGTCCATTAACATATAGAATGTTGCTAACCTATATTCACCATATGTATCGTCATCATCACAAAACATAATATATTTATATTTGTTAGAAAACATAGATGTTAATTTTTTAAAATGTTCCATTTGAAATTTTTGTTCTTTAGAAATTATATATGTTAAATATCTTAAATTAGTTTTATTTTTATTATGATATTTTATAAATTTTTTTTCATATTTATTATTACTAAATGAAATAGATAAATAAATATCACAGTTAGCACATTTTTGATTTATTAAAGAATCTAAACATTTATCTAAATATTCAAGTTGATTATCATATGAAATATGTGATGCGATAAATATACAAGTATCTTTTAAATATGTTTGACCAGCACTTTCACATTCTTTTAATTTATTTTTTAAAAAGTTATAATCCATTTTTTTATTATTTTATTATTATTATATTATAATAATAAATGTTCAAATCAATTTTTTATACCCACCATCCATATTTAATTTAAAGAATTGGTTATATATTAATATATAAAAAAAATAAAATGTGTATAATAGAAAATTGTAAAACGTCACCAAGTTATAATTTTAAAGGTGAAAAAAAAGCTTCACATTGTAGTAAGCATAAATTAGAAAATATGATTGATTTTAAACATAAAAAATGTGAATTTGAAAATTGTAATTCAAATCCCAGTTTTAATTTCAAAACTGAAAAAAAAGGTATTTATTGTAGTAGGCATAAATTAGATAATATGATTAATATTAAACATAGATTTAATAAATGTATAATTAAAGATTGTAATAAAATACCAACTTATAATTATGAAAATGAAAAAAAGGCATTATATTGTAGTAAACATAGATTGAAAAATATGATAGATATTACTCATAAAAAATGTAAAATTAAAAATTGTTTAACTAGGCCTAATTATAATTATGAAAATGAAAAAATGGGTTTATATTGTAGTAAGCATAAATTGGATAATATGGTTGATATTATAAATAATAAATGTAAATATAAAAACTGTTTATTTTATCCAAATTTTAATTTCGAAGGTGAAAAAATTCGTTTATATTGTAGTAAACATAAATTAGATAATATGATTGATATTAATCATAAAAAATGTATTTATGGTAATTGTAATATACAGCCAGTATTTAATTATGAAAATGAAAAAAAAGGATTATATTGTAGTAAACATAAATTGGAAGATATGATTGATATAAAAAGTAATATATGTATTTTTGAAAATTGTTTAATTAGACCTGTATTTAATTATGAAAATGAAAAAAAAGGATTATATTGTAGTAAACATAAATTGGAAGATATGATTGATATAAAAAGTAATATATGTATTTTTGAAAATTGTTTAATTAGACCTGTATTTAATTATGAAAATGAAAAAAAAGGATTATATTGTAGTAAACATAAATTGGAAGATATGATTGATATAATAAATAAAAGATGTAAAGAATTAAATTGTTTAACTATACCAATCTTTAATTATAAAAATATAAAAGTTGGTATTTATTGTTCTAAACATAAATTACAAGATATGGTTGATATTAAAAATGAAAATTGTATTAAATGTAAATTAACAAGAGCTAAAGAAAAATACAATAATCATTGTTGTAGATGCTTTATAAGGTATTTCCCAAATGAACCTATTGTGCGAAATTATAAAATAAAAGAGAGCCATATGACAGATTACATAAAAGAAGAATTTCAAAATTTACATTTAATATATGACCAAACTGTATTATGTGGGTGTTCTAAAAGAAGACCAGATGTGTTTATAGATTTATTTTATTATACAATAGTAATTGAATGTGATGAAAATCAACATAAATCAAAACAATATGAAGAAGAAGAAAGAGAATGGGATATTTATGATGATTTAGCGGAAAGACCAATTGTATTTATAAGATTTAACCCAGATGGATATAAAGATGAAAATAATAAAAGAGTTAAATCTTGTTTTAAAATATGTAAAACAACTGGAATACAAATTATAGCAAACAAAAAAGAATTTAATAAAAGATTAACAAAATTAAAGGAAACAATACAATATAATTTAGAAAATAAACCAAAAAAAGAAATCAATATTATTAAATTATTTTATGATAAATAATTATTATTTATTAAAGTTTATAAAGGTCCATCTGTATGTGATTCATGCTCTGATTCCCACCAACCCATTCTAGCCGAACTTTCTCGCAATTCGTCCACAAGATGTTTATAATGCGTATGTGTGTTACGATTCATTCTAGCTCTATAAGTTTGAGAATCTTTTGCTTTTTTTCCTTGGTTAATAGAATATAAAGCCATTAGTTCATCTCCATCATGGTGATTTTCTTTTGCCACTCGTTGTGTACGGTTTAACACATTTTCTATTCTATTTAATAATACTTTATCGCCCGAATCTTTTTCAACTGGTTTTTGTTTAGCTGCTGCTGCTTCTGCTAATTTCTTATTAATTTGCGAAATAGAGGGTTTTTTATCGTATTTAACTTCACTATTCATTTTTATATTATTATTATGAATATATTATATTATAATATTTATATTAAATACAAATTATAATTAATACAAAAAATTAAATTATTAAAATAAATTATTTATATATCTAATATTTTATTGTCTTTTAATAATTTATAGGCATTATAATATGAAACAAATGTTGTCAATCGTCCTGATATAAATACGTATTCATTAAAGACTTGTTTTTGGTATCCAGCATCGTCATATAACTGTTGAATCATTTCTTCAAATTGTCTAAATTCATCATCTGTATAATATTTAAACCCTTCAAAAATAGATTTTTCGTATTCTGCTGAATAATTTATTATTATTTTATCTTTTAATTCTTTTATATTTATCATAACTTATAAATTATATATTATCCTATTTTTAATATAAATTTATTATGGTTTACTTTTATTACAGACAAAAAAATCAAATTATTTCATTTATAAATTCATATCATAGTATAATTGAATAATTTCAATAGTTTTATCAGTTTCATTGTTAATCCAATATTTTGTTTGTTCTTTTAAATTATTTAATCTTTCCTTCCATTTTTTATTACTGTTAATGTATAATGAACCAGTATCTTTATTTATAGACCAACAAGATTTTATATTGTTGTTATCAAAATCTTTATATGCATCTGGGTTAAATCTTATAAATACAATTTTTTTATGGTCATAATCTTGTGAAAGCATCATTATTCTTTTATTTTCACAAATACATTCATATTTTTTATGTTGGTTTTCATCAACTTCAATAATTATAATTTGTTTTTCTAATTCAATTTTTATATCTGGTCTCCGACCTGATGTCCCACCTCTGACTGTATGATCATAACTTATATTATATTCTTTGAATTCTTCTTCAATAAATTTAGAAACTGTATTCTCTTTTGTTTTATAATTTCTTGTAATTGGTTCATCTGGAAACAAGAAGAAGAAACACCTTGAGCAATATCCTCTATATCTTTTCTCTTTTGCTCGTTTTTCACACATTTCAGAAATACAAAATATTTTTAAATTTGGATTACAATCATAGCAATTATCTTTTCTATTATTATGTTTACATATTTGACTCCCGTCACATTCTTTACATCTTGATTTTAATATTTTATGTTTACATATTTGACTTCCATCACATTCTACACATTCGCCTTTTCTTTTTTTATGTTTACATATACCTGCAGCATTTTCACATTTTGTACATCTTGATTTATATACCCCATGTTTACAATACGATACACTACATTCTTTACATTGTGATTTAAATTTATCATGTTCACATTTTAATGTATCATTATGGCAATCTTTACATTGATTATGATTTTTATAAAAATCAGAAAATTCTTTTTCAATATGGCATTTATTACATTCTTTTTTAGTTTTTTTAATATTACACTTATCGCATAAATAATTATCTTCTTTTTTTGCTAAATGTTTTTTACATTTAGTACAATATTTCTTTTGATCTTTCTTACAATCTTTACAATTTGATTTTCTTATACCATGTACACACTGGCTTTTAATTTTATTACAATCTTTACATATACTATGTCTACTATAAAAATTAGTATCTTCTTTTTCAATATTACAAGTAGTACAAGTTTTCATATCTTTTTTATTAATTATATATTACATATAATTATATTCAATTTTAAAAATAATTATATGTCATCTAAACTCAAATTGTGAAATATTTGACGGTGTGTTTTAACTTAGGGTGATAATCAAAGTAATAATGGCTGTTAAGTAATACTTAAGTTGAATAATAAATAGTCGTCATATAAAATCCAATACCAGTTAATTCGACGGGGGTGCGTAGTTTAAGGCGAGAATCGAGCTCCATTGAGTGTTTGACTTTAAATGCCTTCCTGAGAGCAAGCGAATGTAAAAATTCACAGTGATCGGATTTTCATCAGAATAGATCCTATCAGCATATCCTCTAGCCAAAGCGGACGAAGAAATGTCTATAGTATAATAAGTGCTATCGATAGGTCTAAATTGTTCAGCCAACAACAATGGTATAGCATAAAGTATATTATTATTTTTAATTTTATTATTATTTCCGATCCCGATAACATTAATATCTGTATTATTGTTAACAATATTCGAACAAAAAAGCAGATAATCTTCAGCAAATAGATCTTGAAAAGCTTTAATAATTTTAATACTAGTAATAGTAGTCACACTTAAATATTGTTTTTGATTAAATCCCAAAATTTTATGTAAAGAACCGGCTGTAACAATACCATCACTAAATTTAAAGAAATCGAAACCGATACCAAATTTTGCACCAGTAGTATTAGTAATAGTTACTTTTTTAGCAGTAGGATCATAAGTTATAAGAAAATCGGCAGCTGGGGAGAAATTACCAGAATATCTATTCATTTCTGTTTGAATGATATCTAAAACGTCACCAATATTTGAGTAACTTAAATTTCCAGAAGTTCTATTAATACTAATTGCCACATCTAATCCAGCATTATCAATATTAGAAATTAAATTATTAGATGAATCATATAGTTCCATTTTACAATTAACATCATTATATTCTGGATATAAATTGGAAATATCAGTTAATGGATCTATACTATATGCGTGTAATTTATTACCACTTGTATTAAACACATTAATTAAATAATATGCTTCAATAGATTGAGTACTAGTACCAGTTATTGATTCTTCATTTTTATATACACCATTTCCAAATCCTAAAATAGGACCAATTGATTCTTTTGAATTAAATTTCAAACTACAATTATTTGACGGTTTTATAGTTAACTGTGTTGTACTTAAATCTTGTTCAATTTCATAATTTGTAATAATATTTTCAATATTTGTATTGATAACTATAAATGTTAAATCATAATATGGATAAATAGTAGAATTTATTGCCAAATCAATTATATTACGTAAATCAATATCAGTAGATATAACATGTTCATAATCAATTAATCTTATATTAACAACATCATCAGTTGTTATATCAAAAGCCAATGTATATTTGTCAGTGACAGATGATAATATTGAATATAAATCTGCTGTAATTGTAGTTAACGCAGCTAAAATTATATTTTCTAATGCTATAGTTTTTGGTGCTTGTACTACATCTATTACTGGATCGTTTTGCAATATTAAATTTGTGTTAAACCAACCAATTAATATATTTTCTATTTGATTGGGTGTAGTATCTGTTCTAATATCTGCCGCAATTCTATAATAAAACGGTACAACCAATACTGGATTTAATCCATCTTTTATAGCATTTTCATGTACAATATTTGTAATAGGAAATAAAGAAAACGTAGTTATAACTAAATTAATAATTTCATTAGTTGTTACATCAAAAGAATATTTATAGTCTAAAGATATATCAGTATCTAATAAATAAATATTATCTACTATTGATGATATTTTTGATACTAAATAAGTATTTACAAATACTGATCCTTCATATTGGGTTGATACTACATTTGCAACCTTTCTATTAATAACATCAAAAGTTATTGTATAATATGGATTAAACACTCCAGTCATTGCTGTATATATTGATGTAGTTAGTGCTTCACTTAATAATGGTATTGCATAAAAATCTACTATAATTTCTTGATTTATTGTCTCACCTATGTTATTTGTATATTCTATCTCCATACCATTGTTTGTATTACCAAATGTTGTAATGTCAAAATCTATATTCAAATATAATAGCTCCAAACTATAAGGAGCTTTAATAAATAATGTGTTGGGCCATCTTAAATTAATATCATTTCCTAATTCATCAGCATTAGATTTATTAGCAGAATTTAATATTATATTCTGTCTTGACATTTTTTAAAAAAATAAATTATATTATTATATAATACTCTACTATATAATAATAATATATTATTTTTCATCATAATTTATAATATATATTAATTTTAAGTATCATAAAATAATGGAATAATTTTAAATAATTCTGTAGTATCTTCTTTAATATTATTTTCTAATACTTCTTTTAATGTATTTAATCTTTTACTCCATTCTTTATTATTTAATATTTCTAAAATTCCATTTTTTTTATTCATTTTCCAAGGTGAATTAATTTTTTTTGGACCTGATTTATAATAATCAGGGTTAAATTTAATTAAAATTAAATTTCTATAATTTATATCTTCCATTAAATTATTTAATCTTTCTTGTTCACAAGTTGTATCATAATCTCTATGTTGATTTTCGTCAACCTCAATAATTATAACTTTTTCTCCAAAATCAAATAATATATCTGGTCTTCTTCTAGTACAACCATCTTGAATTTGTTTATCATAAACAATATCATATTGATTAAATAATGGTTTAATAAAATCAACAACAGAGTTTTCTTTAGTTTTATAATTTTTTGTAATTGGTTCATCAGGAAAAGTGAAGAAGAAACAACGAGAACAAAAACCTTTAAATTTTTTAACAGTGGCTAAAATAGTACATAACCCACCTTGACCTTTACATCTTTTATTTGTTGTCGGGTAGCATTCAATACATGTTTGTTTTTCTTTTCCATGGTTACATAATTCTGATCCTCCGCATTCTTTACATCTACATTTTCTTATTTTATGTTTACATATTGCAGATCCACCATCTTCACATTCTATGCAATATTCTTTTCTTATTTTATGTTTACAATTTTTTTTATTTTTATTACAAGTTTTACAAACATTTCGTAGTTTACGAAATTCATTTATATTTTGTTCAATATTACATTCTTTACATATTTTTTTATCTATATTATTTTTAATTTGTTTACATTCTTCACATTTAGATTTTTTATTTTTATGTATACATAGCGCACTACCACCACAATATGCACAATATTCTTTTCTTATTTCATGATCACAATATTTTTTTTGATTATGACATATTTTACAATCATTTCTTTTATTGCTAAATTCAGTTAATTCTTTTTCAATATTACAATTAATACAAGTTTTCATATTTATTTATATATATATATTATTTATTTATTAAATAAATAATTCAATTTTTTAATTATTAATAATTAATAGTTTAAATAGCATATAAATATAATTATATAAATATATTATATTTATAATTTTCAAATTATTAATTATAAATTATAAATTGTTAATTTTTATACATTGAATAGAATTGGATAAAATGCCATATCTTAACCGAATAACGAACCTAAAATTTGGCGGAGCTGTCTTCAGTGGCACAACCGATGAATTAAACACAGTTTCTGGAATTGTTCCAGGTATAGCTAACCCGAATGGAGCATTAGTAGTAAATTCATTAAATGACTTAAGTGGCATCAATGCATTAACAGCTAATTTATATAATGGATTAATCAATACAGCAGCCCAACCAAATATAACAACGGTTGGTACATTATTAGGATTATCCGTAACAGGAACAACAACAACAGATATATTAACAGCGACATCTATAAACGGTGCATTAATTACAGCAGCACAACCAAATATAACATCTATTGGTAATTTAACGGGCCTTGCATTAACTGGACCTATAACATCTGAATTTCAACCACTTACTGCACCTATAGGTATGATGGCAAAATTCAAAAGTACATCAGCAAATAAATCAACATTTTTAGACTTAGAAAACCAATCTGGAACAAGATGTTTAATAGGATGTGATGGAGATGGTATATTTGGAAGTACAGAAACCACACATGTAGTATTTGGTAATTATACAAATGGGGATTTGAAATTATATACAAACGCAACAGTAAAAATGAGAATAAAATCAAGTGGATTAATTGGTATAAATACAACAACACCAAATAAACAATTAAGTATAAATAATTCAACAGGTAGTTGTTTACGTTTAATATATAATAATGTTAACGGTACAGAGACAGAATATACTGATTATTCGGTTGACGTAAGTGGTAATTGTTATATTACACCTTCTGGTGTAATATCATATATAAAATCAAATGTTGTAATAGGAAGAAATAATGCTGGACCCAATGTTATATATTTTAATGGCACATCTGGTGCTGGAATTAATGTAACAACAATAGCAGAAAGAATATATGGTGGAGGAGATAAATCAGAATTGTTATTATTTAAGGGGACAGATAATGATAATACAAATGGCCCAGATAGAATAAGATTAAGAGCAGCAGAACATAGAATACAAACATATACATCAATTGAGGATTTTTCATCATTATCAGATAACAATACAAGATTAATAATTATAAATTCTGGTTTAATAGGTATCGGAACAACAGTACCTAATAAACAATTAAGTATAAATAACGCAACAGGTGATTGTTTAAGAATAATATATAATGATTCTACAGGTACAGAATTAATATATTCTGATTTTAAAATAGATTCTAATGGTGATTTAAATATAATACCAACTGGTACATTTATATATTCAACAAAAAGATATAGAATACAATCTACATCTGGCGACGGTTTTTCACATTTATCACCAAATGGATTAGTTGAATTAATAACTCGTTCATCCAATACATTTACACAAATTGGTAATGTTACAAACACATCATTACACATTATGATAAATAATACAAATAGACTAACTGTATTAACTTCTGGTAATGTAGGCATTGGAACTACTATTCCAAATAAAAAATTAAGTATAAATGATAATTCTGGTGAATGTTTACGTTTAATATTTAATAATTCAAATGGTACAGAATCTATTTATTCAGATATAACCGTAGATGGAAGTGGTAATTTAAATTTATTACCAAGTGGTGGATTTATTAAAACGACTAATAAACGATTTGAAATTATTAACAATGGTTTAGGATTTTTACATTTGTCTGGTACTGGTGTGGAATTAAGTACAAATGTATCTGGTAATTTATATGCTGAATTAAAAACAACATCAAACCATCCATTATATTTTGGTACAAATTCTGTATCAAGGATGATTATTACTAATATAGGTAGAGTTGGAGTTAATACACTTACACCATCTTATCAATTTCAAGTTAATACTTTAACTAATGCATATGGTTTAGTACATACTGATGGGGTATTTACAATTGGTACGTCTATAGGAGGTCCAACATCTGATACACAAATAGGGTCAATAAGTGCACATTCATTAACATTTTTTGCGAATGCTGGTTTAGTAAAAATGACATTAGCAACTTCTGGTAATTTTGGTATTAATACAACAGTTCCAAATAAAAAATTATCAATAAATAGTTCTACAGGAAATTGTTTAAGATTAATATATAATGATAATACTGGTGTAGAAACTGTTTATTCAGATATTTCTTTATCTTCAATAGGTGATATATCAATTATACCAACCGGTGTATATACAAGAATTAAAAGTGGGTTAGTTATTGGGAAAACAACAACAGGGCCAAATATATTACAATTTGGTGGACTTAATGATGACAATGAATTTACAACTGTATTAATGGAAAGAAATTATGCGGATTCTGTAAAGAGTGAATTATTAATATTTAAAGGTGATGATGTGGCAAGTCCAAATGGACCAGATAGAATAAGAATTAGAGCCGCAGAAATAAGATTTCAAACTAGTACTATACAAGGTGAAAAAGCAGCTTCAGGTTCTATCGGTACTATATTAGATAATAATAATAGATTGATTATTTTAAATTCTGGTTTCATTGGTTTAAATACAACTACACCAAATAAACAATTGAGTATTAATAGCTCAACTGGAAATTGTTTACGTTTAATTTTTAATAATAGTACTGGTGGAGAAACAATATATTCTGATTATAACATTGCAAATACAGGTAAAGTTACATTAACTAGTGTTGGTTCTGATCCTGGGTTTATATTTAGTGGTGGGGAGATATCAGGAACATTAGCTAGTGGGCCACAACTGAATATTACTTCTCTTGGTACATTAGCTCAACTAAATGTAACAGGTACTTTAACTGCAGGTACCTTTGTTACTACTGTTCTAGGAGGAACATTATTAACTGCAGCGCAACCAAATATTACATCAGTAGGAAATTATTTATTAATAGGTACAAGTACGGACACAACTCGTATAATATCTGCATTAAAATCATCAATGGCTTTTAATACATCATTATCAATAGCATTTGGTAAATTTAACAGTACATTAAATGAAGCAGTACTAAGTTATACTCATGTTAATGATGGATCAGCAGAAAATTCTTTATCATTGGGATTTTTTAATAACAAATCGGTAAATATATATGGTAGTAATCAAGTTAGTATTAATACAATAGGTAAACCAAAACAATTAAATATCAATAGTGGTAATGGAAGTTTTTTACGATTAATTTATAATAATTCTATTGGTACAGAAACAACATATATGGATTGTAATATGTCACCAGTTGGTGCTGTTTCGTTTATTGCAGTGGGTACAACACCAAGTTTTACATTTACTGGTGGTAACGTTACCGCAACATTAGCTAGTGGTCCACAACCAAATATTACATCTGTTGGTACATTAACTAGTATAACTGTAACTGGTGCAGTAACTGCAAATTCTGTTAGTGCATCAACTATAAGTGGTACATTATTAACAGCAGCACAACCTAATATTACATCACTTGGTACATTAACTAATTTATCTGTTGCGGGAACATTAGTTGTTGGAACATTTAGTGCTGGTGCTGTAGCATCTGTTATTCAAACTCCTGGACAACCTAATATTACATCACTTGGGACGTTAACTAGTTTAAATATGAGTGGTCCAATAACTGGAGTTACCGATATAACAGCAACTTCATATTTTGGTACAATTAAGACAGCAGTTCAACCATTTATTACTTCACTTGGTGTATTAACTAGTTTAACTATGTCAGGTCCAATTTCAGGAGTTACAACATTAACAGCAACTAGTTTAAGTGGGCCATTAACAACAGCTGCTCAACCAAATATTACATCAGTTGGGGTACTCACTAGTTTAAAAACAGGAACAGGAAAAGTAAGTATAAATACAACATCTATATCAAGACAGGTTAATATTAATAGTAATACTGGAGAAGTAATGAGATTAATTTATAATAACAGTTTAGCTACAGAAAGTGTATATACAGATATAACAATACATTCATCTGGAATGTGTATTTTTGAAGCATTTGGAACTACACCCAGGTTTTCATTTCTTGGCGGTAACGTTGCTGCAACTTTATCAACAGCTGCACAACCAAATATTACGTCACTTGGTACATTAACGAGTTTAACAGTATCTGGGGCAGCATCATTTGGTTCATTATCTGTACCCACTATTGGTGGGACAATAACTACAGCAGCACAACCAAATATTACTTCACTTGGTGTATTAACTGGTTTAACTATGTCTGGTGCTATTTCAGGTGTCACAACATTAAGCGCAACGTCATTAATTGGAACTATAACAACTGTGTCACAGCCAAATATTACATCACTTGGTATATTAAATGGATTACAAACTAGTACTGGCACAGTTAAATTAAACACAACATCTACAACAAAACAACTCAATATTAATAATGTTTCTGGAAATTTATTACGATTAATTTATAATAATAATTCAGGTACAGAAACTACATATACTGATTTAAAAATAAACTCAACTGGTGTATTGACTTTTACAGCAGTTGGTACTTTACCCAGTTTCACATTTGCTGGTGGAAACGTTGCAGCAACTTTATCAACAGCATCACAACCAAATATTACATCAATTGGAACATTAACTAGTTTAAATATGTCTGGTGCTATAACTGGTGTTACTTCATTATCAGCAACATCTATTGGTGGAACATTAACTACAGCAGCACAGCCAAATATAACATCTATTGGTTCATTAGTTGGTATTACATTAACTGGTATAATTAATTCAACATTTTCAACAACCACTGGTAAATTAGGATTTTTAAAAAATTCTAATGCAGGATACGGTGGATTTCTAGAAATACAAAATCAAGTTGGAACAAGAGCTTTATTTGGTTCAGATGGTTCAGCATTAGCAAATGGTTTATCATCAAGTGTAGTTATTGGTAATTTTTCCAACGGTGATCTAAAATTATTTAGTAATTCATTGGAACGATTAAATATAAAATCAACTGGGTTAATTGGTGTTAATACCAAAGTTCCAAATAAACAATTAAGTATTAATAATCCTACTGGTGATTGTTTACGTTTAATTTATAATAACACATTGGGTACAGAAATAGCATATATTGATTTGAAAACAAACAATATTGGTGAATATACTATTGCACCATCTGGTAATTTTATATATGCTAAAAGTAATTTAGTAATTGGTAAAAGTAATACTGGGCCAAATGTAATACATTTCCAAGGTACAACTGGAGATACTGGTATTAATAATACAGTTTTAGCAGAAAGAATATATTCAGGCACAGAGCAATCAGAATTATTAATTTTTAAAGGTAACGATTTTTCAACAGGTGGACCAGATAGAATTAGATTAAGAGCAGCTGAACATAGATTCCAAATATTTACAAGTACTGAAGAATATTCAAATAATAATGATAATAATGATAGAATGATTATTAAAAATTCTGGTCTAATTGGTATAAATACAACTGTGCCCGCTAAACAATTGTCTATCAATAGTTCAATTGGGCAAAATTTACGTTTAATTTATAATAATTCACTTGGTACTGAAACTATATATGTTGATGAAACTTTATCAAATGTTGGTAAAGTTACATTTAATGTTGTTGGTACTTCACCATCGTTTGCATTTACTGGTGGAAACGTTGAAGCTATTATTTCAACAGCATCGCAACCATTAATAACATCAGTTGGTTCATTGACATCATTAAACGTTATTGGTGCTTTAACAGCTGGTTCATTTAGTACTTCAAATTTGGGTGGTACTTTAACAACTGCGGCACAACCTAATATAACATCAGTTGGTACATTATCTAGTTTAAATGTTTCTGGAGCATTTTCAGCAGGTTCGTTTTCTGTTGCTAATATAGCAGGGACTTTAACTACACCAAATCAAACAAATATTACAACTGTTGGTACATTAACTAATTTAAATGTTGCTGGAAATTTAACTGCAGGTTCATTTAGTGTTGGTAATTTAAGTACAACAAATATTAGTGGAACTTTATTAACTGCAGCACAACCAAATATAACATCAGTGGGTAATTTAACTGGTTTATATGTTGCTGGTACTTTATCTGCAGATGTATTTAATATTGGTAATGTTTCCGCAACTTTAGATACTCCACAACAGCCAAATATTACTTCAACTGGTACATTAACTGTATTAAATGTTGCTGGAATAACGACTTCTACCAATACAACTGTATCTACTAGTAATAGTATTGGTTCAGTTAAATTAGCAGGTGGTTTAGCAATATCTAATACTACCGATGCTGTAAGTTCTACTAATGGTGGTACATTTACTTCTGCTGGTGGTGGTGCTTTCGCAAAATCTTTACGTGTTGGTGGTACAATGACTGCGGCTGGGATATCTGGAACAATATTAACTGCAGCACAACCAAATATTACTTCATTTGGTGCATTAACTAGTTTAGTTTTGAGTGGGTCAATTACTGGGGTTTCTATTATGTCTGCGGGTACTGTAAGTGCAACTAATTTAGGTGGTCTTATAACAACAGCTGCTCAAACAAATATTACTTCATTAGGAACATTAACTAATTTAGCAGTAAGTGGTAATATAACTGGTGTTAACACTTTGACAGCTACTAATGTTGCAGGAACATTAACAACTGCAGCACAACCTAATGTTACATCACTTGGTACATTAGTTAGTTTAGCAATAACTGGTTCACTTACAGCTGGTTCATTTTCTGCAACTAGTTTAGGTGGTACAGTAACAACTGCAGCACAACCAAATATTACTTCAGTTGGTACATTAACTAGTTTAACAACTTCTGGAATATTATCTTCAACATTATCTACTGCATCTTCAAATTCAACTACTGGTGCAGTTACATTAGCTGGTGGATTATCAATATCTAACTCTACTGATGCTACAAGTAGCACGGTAGGTGGTACTTTAACAACTGCTGGTGGTGGCGCCTTTGCAAAATCTTTATATGTTGGACAAAATTTAACTGTAGGTGGTAATTTAACAATTACAGGAACAACCACAACTATCAGTTCAACAGTTGTAGAAATTACAGATAATGCATTGTTACTCAATAATGGACCGGCTGGTACAAATTATGATTCTGGATTTTTAGTAAAACGTTATCAAGTAAATAATGAAAGTGGAACTGGTGATATAGTTAGCGAAACTGTAGATTTTATATCTAATGCTGGTTCTCCTACTAGTACTACAATCACACTACATGCAGCTGCTAGTGCAGTTGATGGTTTTTATATTAATTGGTGGTTAAAAACCGTTGATAATAATGTTAGACAAGTTATTGCATATAATGGAACAACTAAATTATTAACCGTTAATAATGCTTTCACAACAATACCAGCAGTTGCTTCTGTAATTAATTTATATAATCGAACATATTCTTCATTCACTTGGCAAGAATCAAATAAAAGATTTTTAGCTTCTTATACATCTTCTAGTACAGATGCTACAAGTTTTGATATAAATCATAATGCAGATTTAGCATTCAATAATGGATTTGTATTATCTACTGATCCATCAACCAGTAGTAGTACAGGAGCTTTACAAATTTCTGGTGGAATTGGTATAACTGATGCAACAGATGTAACTAGTTCTACAAATGGTGGTACATTTACATCTGCTGGTGGGGGTGCATTTGCAAAATCTTTACATGTTGGTGGTAGTATTATTACAACAAATGTTACTGGTACTTTATTAACTGCTTCCCAACCTAATATTACTTCAGTTGGTACATTAACTAGTTTAGTATTATCTGGCACATTATCTGGTATTACAACGTTAACTGCCACAAATATAGGTGGTACATTAACAACTGCAGCACAACCTAATATTACTTCTGTTGGTACTTTAACTAGTTTAGCAGTATCTGGTTCAATTACTAGTTTAACTAATATTACAATGAGTGGTACAATTTCTGGTGCAACTACTATTACTGCTACTAATTTAGCTGGTACTTTAACAACGGTTGCACAACCAAATATTACTTCTCTTGGTACATTAACTGGTTTAGTTTTATCTGGTACTATATCTGGTGTGACTACTTTAACTGCAACTACATTGGCTGGTACTTTATCAACTGCATCACAACCTAATGTTACTTCTTTAGGTACTTTAACTAGTTTGACTTTATCTGGTGCTATATCTGGCGTTACTACTTTAACTGCTACGACATTGGCTGGTACTTTATCTACTGCTGCTCAATCTAATGTAACTTCTTTAGGTACTTTAACTGGATTAAATACATCTGGTTCGGTTGGTATTAATACATCTGTTGCAGATAAAGCATTAGAAATTAATTCAGCTACTGGTGCTTGCTTACGGTTAACTCATAATGATGCTAATGGTGGTGCTCTTAATTATGCAGATTTAGCTGTAAGTAGTTTTGGTGATTTAACTATTAATACCAGCGGAAGTACTACTAATTTTACATCATCAAATGCTTCTACTAATAATCTAAATTTAATTGGAACTCAATATGCAACTCTTAAATTAAGGACAACTACTGGGTCAAATGATCTTGTTCAAACTATTTTATTTGATATTCATCAAAATACTAGAGGTGCTGGTATAAAATGGCAAAACGATACTGATACAACACAACGTTTCTTTGGTTTAGTTTATGATTCTGGTAACGTTATTAATTCATTACGTTACAATGTTGGTACAACTATTGTTAATCAAACTAATACTGTATTTGAATTATCAGATAGTGGTCAAGTAAGAGCTGGTGATGGAACAGTATCATTACCTTCATTATCTTTTCTAAATGATACAAACACAGGTATATATAGTGGTGGTACCGATATATTAAACTTCTGTACAGCAGGTGTTCTTAGATTTTATATTGATGCAACTGGCAATGCTAATTGTAATGGTAATGATTTAAATGCTGCAAATATATCAGCATCTTCTGCAATATATGGTAAAGTTGGAACTTCTACAACTCCATCTTTTACGTTTACAAGTGATGGAAATACTGGTATGTATAGTGGAGGTGCTGATATATTAAAATTTACAACTGGGGGTGTTGATAGACTAACAATATCAACATCAATTATAACATCTGCCGAACCATTCCAAGGACCAACTGGATTTACTACAGCACCAACATATTCTTTTTCAAGTGATGGTAATACAGGTATGTATAGTGGTGGTGTAGATATATTAAAATTTGTAACTGGTGCTACGGATAGAATGACTATCGATGCTACTGGTAATATTGGTATTGGTACAACTTCTCCTGAAAATCCGTTACACGTAGAAAGTGGTGGATATCATCAATTAAAAATAGAAACAACAGATACAGGTTCTGGTGCTACTATACAATTTGTAAAACCTGGTGAAACATCATATCAAGTTGGTATGCAAACTGGTAGATTTTATTTCTATGACGGTAGTTATAGATTTGTAATAAATTCTGGTGGTAATGTGGGTATTAATACATCTATGTCAAATAAACAATTAGAAATTAATTCTGCAACTGGTGATTGCTTACGATTAACTTATAATGATAATAATGGCGGTGCTACTATTTATTCAGACTTTGCAGTATCAGCAAGTGGTATATTAACTATTACCCCAACTGGTACATCGGTAACTTTAGCTGCTAATAAAGATTTAGTTTTAAGTGGAACAGGAAGTATTACTGGTGTTTCTTCAATTAGTGCTAATAATATTGCTGGTACTATAACATCGGCAGCACAATCTAATATTACTTCTTTAGGTACACTAACTAGTTTGAAAGTAACTGGAACTATAGGTGTGGGAACAACTGTTGCAGATAAAAAAGTAGAAATTAATTCAGCAACTGGCGATTGCTTACGTTTAACATATAATGATGCAAACGGTGGTGCATTATTTTATTCTGACTTTATTATATCATCTAGTGGGGATTTAACTATTACACCTTCTGGTGGTGATACTACGATTACAGGAAATTTAGCAACTACTTTAACTACTGCTGCCCAACCTAATATAACTTCGTTAGGTACTTTAACAACTTTAAGTATTACAAATACTACTGACCCTCAATTAATATTAGAATCAACTGCTAGTAATAAATATGCTGGTTTAAAATTAAATACAAATGGAGATGATTGGATTGTTGGAGCAGGTGGTTCTACACATAGTCAAGCAAGTGGTTATTTTGTTTATCATGCAACTTCAGGATTATTTAGGCTACAAATAGATCCAAGTGGTAATTTAAATGTAGTTGCACACAATGGTTCAACAGTTGGTTTAGAATTAGGTGGTACATTAGTTACTTCAACTGCTGTACAATTAAATTATGTAAATGTAACAATTGGTGCAGCTACGGCATCAAAAGCTTTAGTTTTAGATGGTAGTAAAAATATAACTGGAATTACTGGTTTAACAGCTACAACATTAACAGGAACTAATATTGGTGGAACTTTAACTACTGCAGCTCAAACTAATATTACTTCTTTGGGAACTTTAACTAGTTTAACTTTATCTGGTACTATATCTGGTGTTACTACTTTAACTGCAACTAGTTTAGCTGGAACTTTAACTACTGCTGCACAAACTAATATTACTTCTTTAGGAACATTAACTGGAGTAAGTGTTACAGGATCGGCAAATTTTGGTAATTTACCTAGTGGAAGTCGTATAAGATTTGTTGAATCTGGTGGTATTATGTATTTTCAAACTGGTTCTGATGGTACTACAGGTAGTGCTGCTGATTTCTTTATAGGTAATTATTTTCAAACTGCTGCAACAAGTGCAAGAAAAAATATGTTTAAAGCGGATGGTAAGGTTGGCTTTGGTACATATGTTCCAAATAAACAATTAGAAATTAATTCAGCTACTGGTGATTGCTTACGGTTAACTTATAATGATGATAGTGGTTCTGCTGCTAATTATACTGATTTTGCTGTAAGTAGTGGTGGTGATTTAACTATTACACCTTCTGGTAGTGTAACCCATATTGGAACTAGTGTATTAAATGTTTATTCTAGTTCTGCTGTTGTAATTGGTAATAGTACTACTATGGATGAATATAGTTTTATAGCGAAAAATGATACTAATTTCTTAAATGGTAGAGTTGGTATGGCTTTTGGTTTAACAACTACTGCAATAGATACTCAAATACCAGGGGCTTCTATTTTACATGAAAGAACTGGTGCTCAATCTATTGGTGATTTAATATTCTCAACAAAATCAGTTACAAATTGTGAAGAAAGAATGAGAATAATGTCAACTGGATTAACTGGTATTAATACAACTTCTCCAGATAAACAATTAGAAATTAATTCAGCTACTGGTAACTGCTTACGGTTGACTTATAATGATGCTAATGGAACGGCTGCATTTTATTCTGATTTTAATGTATCAGCTTCTGGTGATCTAACTATTGCACCTTCCGGTGGTGATACTAATATTACTGGAGCTTTAGATGTTACCGGAGCATTAACAGTTGGTTCATTTAGTACAACTACAATAGGTGGAACTTTATCAACAGCAGCACAACCTAATATTACTTCTCTTGGTACATTAACTAGTTTGGACGTTACCGGTGCATTAAGTGCTGGTTCAATTAGTGTTACTTTATTAGCAACAACCATTACAACTGCAGCACAACCGAATATTACAAGTTTAGGTATAATGACTTCTTTAAGTGTAACTAAAAGTACAGGTCCACAAGTTACCTTAACTTCTACTACATCATCTAATTATTCTGGAATTGAATTAGTTACAAGTGGTAACGATTGGCAAATTGGAGCTTGGGGGTCAACTCGTGCAGTTGATCCAAATTCATTCTTTATATATGATAATGTTGCTAACGTAGAAAGATTAGTTATTAATTCCTCAGGTAACGTTGGTATTGGTACTAAAGCACCAACAGAATTATTACATATTGCTTCTATTGGTCCTGTATTTATTAGATTAGAATCTGATACAAATAATGTAACCGAAGCAGATAATGCTGGTATTATTATGAGTCAAGATAATGGATCACAATCAGCTTATATTAGATTTGTTGGAGATGCTGGTGCCGTAGCTACAGGAAGTCTCCAAGATAGTTTAGTAATTAATTGTACTGACGAATTTGCTGGTACAGTATCATCAGTTCAATTAGCAACAGAAAGTATAGTACATTTAACTGTTTCTAATAGTGGTAATGTGGGTATTGGGACAACTGTCCCAGATAAACAATTAGAAATTAATTCAGCTACTGGTAATTGCTTACGTTTGACTAATAATGATTCCAATGGTGGTGCTACAAATTATTTAGATTTTAATGTTAGTACATCTGGTGTATGTCAAATTACACCAGCTGGGGCTTCTGCTGCAGTAATATTTGAAGGAAGAACTTTTATTGATACTGATGGTACTGAAGCATTTTTAGTAAGAACAAATGGTAATACTGCTGATGTATTTGCAGTCGATACTGTAAATGAATATATTAATATTATTTCACATAATGGTACAACTAAGGGTTTGCGATTAGGTACAACATTAGTTACTGCAACTGCCGTAGAATTAAATCTTTTATCTGGTGTTACTGCAACTACTGCAGAATTAAATTTTGTAGATGTTACAGCTGGTGCAGGAACAGCATCTAAAGCTTTAGTTTTAGATGGTAGTAAAAATATAACTGGAATTACTGGTTTAACAGCAACAACATTAACAGGAACTAATATTGGAGGAACTATTACAACTGCTGCTCAACCTAATATTACATCTTTGGGAACTTTAAGTACATTAAATATAACTAATTCTGGTGGAACATCATTAACTATAACTTCAACAACTAATACATCATCTTCTCATATAAAATATAATACTAGTGGTGATGATTGGGAGTTTGGTGCATTTGGTTCTGCAGCTGGTATTCCAAATTCAATGTATTGGTATAATGGCGCAAATAGGATGATATTATCAAGTTCAGGATATTTAGGTATTGGGACAACAGCTCCAGATAAACAGTTAGAAATTAATTCAGCTACTGGAGATTGCTTACGGTTGACTTATAATGATAATAATGGCACTGCTTCATTTTATTCTGATATGTCTGTTTCAGCAGCCGGTGATTTAACTATTACACCTTCTGGTGGTGTAACTCATATTGGTACTAGTGTATTAAATGTATTTAAAGCAACATCAACATCTATAATTAATTCATCTGTTTTAAATACATATGATATTAGTATACATAATAAAAATGATACAGTTGGTTCAAATAGTGGTATTGGATTTTATATATCATCTGGAACTTTTTCAACTGGAATACCAGGTGGGTCTATATTATTTGAAAGAAATGGTGCTGGTTCATTAGGTGATTTAATATTTTCAACAAAAGAAACTACAAATTGTGAAGAAAGAATGAGAATATCTTCTAATGGTAGTGTGGGTATTGGAACTTCTGCCCCAACTCAAAAATTACATATAGTACAGTCAACATCTGCATCTATGATAAGATTGGATTGTTCAACTGCTTTATTAGGAGCTTATATGGATATATTTAATTTTGAAAATACTAGATTAATTATGGGAACTGGTGGTAGTGGGACTGGATCAGCAACAACTGATGTATTAATTGCTGCTTGGACAAGTAGTGGTATGGATATTAGAACAGATGGATTAACAAGAATGTATATCACATCGGGAGGGTCAGTTGGTATTGGATCAACTGCTCCAGATAAACAGTTAGAAATTAATTCTGCTTCTGGGAATTGCTTAAGGTTGACTTATAATGATGGTAATGGTAGTGCTACAAATTATACAGACTTTGCAGTAAGTAGTGGTGGTGATTTAACTATTAATACTAGTGGTAGTACTACTAATTTTACCTCATCACAAACTACTAATAATCTATATTTAAAGGCAACTGAATATGCAACACTTAAATTAAGAACAGAAAGTGGGTCAGGATCTCTTATGCAAACTATTTTATTTGATGTACATTCAGATAGAAGAGGTGCTGGTATAAAATGGCAAAATGATAGTGTTACTACACAACATTTCTTTGGGAGATGTTATGATAGTGGGGGTATTATTGATTCATTACGTTATAATGTAGGAACAACTATTCATGATCAAACTAATACTGTATTTGAATTAACAGATAGTGGGCAGGTAAGGGCAGGTAATGGTACAGTATCGTTACCTTCAGTATCGTTCTTAAGTGATATAGATACTGGTATGTATAGTGGTGGAACTAATATAATAAATTTTTCTACTGGTGGCGTAGCTAGGGCATCATTAGATGCAGCTGGGGAATTCAGTGCCGTTTTATTGACAGAAACTTCAGATATTCGAGTAAAAGAAAATATAACTCCTATTGATAATCAAGATTCATATGATAAAATTAAACAATTAGAAATAGTTGACTATAATTTTATATCTGATGAACAAAAAATTAAACATCGTGGTGTAATTGCTCAAGATTTACTTGATGTAATACCAACTGCGGTTCATATTAAATCAGGTACTACAATTGAAGGTATAGATGATTTACATACAGTGTCTAATAAAGAATTAATGGGACATTTATTATCTGCATTCCAACATTTAACTCAAAAAGTTGAAAAATTAGAAGAAGAAAATAAAACTCTTAAAGAAAAAGTTGAAATTTTAGAAAATAAATAAACAAAAAAAAAAATATTTAATATAAATATTTATATTTTTTTGTTAATAATATATATTTTTTTCTTAATTATAATATAAATTTAAATATATAATTATAATATATTTATTTTTAATTAATTTATTATAATAAATTAAAATGGTAAAGTTAGAGCAACATACAACTGCTCAAATTAATGCATTACCTACTACAGCTGGAAGATTAGTATATGATTCTGATTTAAATACTGTTAAATATATTAATGGTACATCTGCAATAGAAGTTGGTAGTGGTGGTGCATTAACAGCACCAGTTGGTATTAGTACATCAGCACCAGATAAAGCATTAGAAATAAATTCAACAACGGGGGATTGTTTACGTTTAACTTATAATGATGCAGATGGTACTGCTTCTAATTATACAGATTTAACTGTAAGTTCTATTGGTGATTTAATTATTAACCCTTCTGGTGGTGATATTAATTTAGATGGTGGATGTTGGATACAAGATGGTTCAAGTAATACTCAAATGATAATTGGTAGTTACGGAAAAGCATTTGCAAATTCTGAATATTCATTTTTAGCTGCAGAACATACAGGTAGTTTAAGAAAAATATCATTAGGTATGTCTGATAATAATGTGGCTCAAATATATATAGAAATGAGACATTCTAATAATGCCCATAATGATGTTTTTATGTCATTTAATACATCATCAGATGATGTTGTAAGTGCAACTGAAAAAATGAGATTAACTCATGATGGAAATTTTGGTATTGGTACAACTTCCCCAAATGTACCATTACATGTAAAAGCTACAACTACAAATGGTATTCGTATTGAACAAACTACAAATTCAGCTGCTGCTGCTAATATAATTTATCAATCCAATATTTATTCATGGGAAGTTGGTGCACGTGGTTCAACGGCATCTAATGCCCCAAGTTCATATTATATATACCAAGGTGGTTATAGATTGGTTATAGATTCTGCTGGACTTGTTGGTATTGGAACAACAAATCCAGATAAACAATTAGAAATTAATTCTTCAACTGGTGATTGCTTACGGTTGACATATAATGATTCTAATGGTACTGCTGCTACTTATACTGATCTTAGAATGTCTGCAGTTGGTACATTATTTATTGAACCAACAGGTTCAAAAGTTGTTTTAACTGGTTCTACACTTGGTGTAAATACTACAGTTCCTGGTAAACAATGTGAAATTAATTCAGCAACTGGTGGTTGTTTACGTTTAACATATAATGATGCTAATGGTGGTGCTGCTAATTATGCTGATATGGATGTGTCTGCTACTGGTGATTTAACTATTACTCCTTCTGGTGGTGATGTTGATATATCTTCACATAATGGTACAACTACTGGTTTAAAATTAGGTGGTGTGTTAGTTACTAAAACAGCTGCAGAACTTAATGCTGGTGGAGGTGGGAGTTTTACTGCATTTAATACTGGTGAAATTTTAGTTAGATCTTATTCTGGTCCAGATATGACTGGTAGAATGATTCTTAGAGAAGTTGTTACTACTATTGATTTAACAGATTATAATCCTGATGGTCAAACCGATAATTATAGTTTAGAAGTTATTGGTTATATTAAACCATTATATACTCAAACTTATACTTTTTATATTTCTTCTAATGATAAAGTTAAATTTTGGGTAAATGATATTAATTTATATCAAAAATGGTCTGCTACTACCACTGTTAATATTGCATCTACAACTATTGCATTAACTGCTAATACATGGTATCCTATTTATATTCAACATTCTGAAATAACTGGTTCTCAAAATTTGACAATTAAATGGCAAAGTACTTCTCAAGCAAATGAAATTATCCCTAGTTCTGCATTAGCTTGGGATGATAGGGAACCTAATGTTAAACAAAGAACTTATGTTAAAGATGTTTTGACTATTATACGTGATGTTACTACTGATTTTGGATATGAATTTAATACTTTATCTGGAGGTACATTAAATTTAAATGGTATAGGTGGGGCTTCTGTTTGGAATAGTAATTTAGGATTAACAGTTAAAGATACAGCTGCTAGTGCATTCAAAGTAAATAATGATTCTAGTGTTACAGTATTTAATGTTAATACTACATCTAGTGCAGTTGGTATTAATACTACTTCGTCTGATAAAGCATTAGAAATCAATTCAGCAACAGGTAATTGTTTAAGATTAACATATAATGATTCAAATGGTAGTGCAGCATTTTATACTGATTTTAATATAAGTGCGACTGGAATTTTTACTTTAACTGGTCTAACTACAATGAAATTTATTACACCAGGTGCAATATCATTTGATAGTAGTAATTCTATATTTAAATCAAAAGTTTGGGTAACAACAAATCCAACTGATGTAGATGATGCATTTTTAGTTAGAAATGCAGCATATCAACATGTATTTAAAGTAGATACAATAAATGAAAGAGTTGGTATATTTACATCATTACCTAATAAAGCATTAGAAATAAATTCAGCAACAGGTGATTGTTTACGTTTAACATATAATGATGCAGATGGGAATGCTGCTAATAAAGTTGATTTATTAGTATCAGCTACTGGTGATTTAACTATTACTCCTTCTGGTGGTGATGTTGATATATCTTCACATAATGGTACAACAACTGGTTTAATGTTAGGTGGTATATTAGTAACCAAAACAGCTGCTGAAATTAATGCATTGGGTGGTGGATTAACAGCACCCGTTGGTATTGATACATCTGCACCAGATAAGGCATTGGAAATTAATTCAGCTACTGGTGATTGCTTACGGTTAACTTATAATGATGCAGATGGAAATGCTGCTAATGCATGTGACTTTGAAGTAACTAGTTCTGGTAGATTAGTTATTGACCCAGTTGGTAGTTCAAATGATATATTATTTGAATTTGCAGGTTCTAATTTACTTTTTAGTAAATCCGGCACAATTGATTCTATAGTTCAAAATGCATCTTCTGGTAAACTAATATTAAATCCTAGTGTATATAGTGTTGGTATTGGTACAACTAATCCTGATAAAAAGTTAGAAATTAATTCAACTACTGGTGATTGCTTACGGTTAACATATAATGATGCGGATGGTTCTGCTGCTAATTATGCTGATCTAACTGTATCTAGTACTGGTGATTTAACTATTGCTTCATCGGGTGGTAATATAACCATTTCTGGAACAATTGATATTGAAGATAATACTTTATTACTAAATTCAGCACCATCTGGAAGTGGTAGAGACTCTGGTATTATTATTGAACGTTATCAAATAGCAAATGATGCAGGTACTGGAGATGTTGTTACTGATACAGCTAAAGAAACATATGCATTAGATGCTGCTACAAGTACAACAATTACATTACCCGCAGGTGGAAATGCAACTGATGATTATTATAATAATTGGTGGATTAAAATGACATCTGGTGCAGGTATTAATGAAGTTAGACAAGTAACTGATTATGTTGGTTCAACAAAAGTAGCTACATTAGCAACTGCATTTACGGCAACCATAAGTGCTGCAGATAATGTTAGTTTATATAATAAACCATATTCAACTATGATATGGCAAGAAGCAAATAATACATTTGTATCTGCATATATATCTACAGATGTTACTGGTGCTTTAACTATTATTGATAAAGCGGATTTTGAATGTAATAATTTAGCTGGTACGTTAACAACCGCTGCTCAACCTAATGTTACTTCTTTAGGGACTTTAAGTAGTTTAACTTTATCTGGTGCTATTTCTGGTGTAACTACTTTAACTGCTACTAGTTTAGCTGGTACTTTAACAACGGCAGCTCAACCTAATATTACTTCAGTTGGTACATTAAGTAGTTTAACTTTATCTGGAGCAATATCGGGTGTAACTACTTTAACTGCTACTAGTTTAGCTGGTACTTTAACAACTGCTGCTCAAACTAATGTTACTTCTTTGGGGACTTTAAGTTTATTAAATATAACTAATACCGGTGGAACATCATTAACTATAACTTCAACAACTAATACTTCATCTTCTCATATAAAATATAATACTAGTGGTGATGATTGGGAATTTGGTGCATTTGGTTCTGCAGCCGGTATTCCAAATTCAATGTATTGGTATAATGGCGCAAATAGGATGGTATTATCAAGTTCAGGATATTTAGGTATTGGTACAATAGCACCAGATAGATCATTAGAAATTAATTCATCCACTGGTGATTGCTTACGGTTGACTTATAATGATTCTAATGGTTCTGCTGCTAATTATACTGATTTAGCAGTAAACTCTGATGGTAGATTGATTTTAACATCATCAAAAGGTAAGGTTGGTATTCATAGTGATAATAGAGGAACTTATGATGTAGAAAAGGAACCAACTTTACAAATTATGCAATATGATGATTATAATGGGATTGGTGATGTTGCATTAGGGGAATTTACAGCATTAAGAATAGGTACAAATAGTGGTAATAAAAATAATAATGAAGTAACTAGTTATACTATTGATTATGATTATAATCAAGATAGATTTACTGCTGGTAAATTAATATTTAAATCTATGAATAATACTGCTGGGGCTGGTGCAAATGATTTATCATTTCAAACAACTAAATCAACAGGTTGGACCGTTAATAGTGTTATGACATTATGGGATACTAATGTTGGTATTGGTACAACTAGCCCAACTGAATTATTACATATTGCTTCTACTGGTCCAGCATTTATTAGAATTGAGGCAGATACTGATGATGATGGTACAGAAACTGATAATGCAGGTATTATTATATCTCAAGATAATGGAGTACATGCTGGGTATGTTGGATTAGAAGGTACCGCTGGACAAACTATAACTGGAAGTACAGCCAATGTTTTATTAATTGCATCAAATGGTACTACTGCTCGAGAAATACAATTTGCAACTAATGATACAATTAGATTAACTATCGATACTGCTGGTGATATAGCTATTGGTGGTAATTGTAATATTGGTGACGTAGATATCGGTTCTTATACTACAAATTTTGGAACATCTGACAATGTATTTTTAGTTGGAGACGCAACATCTGCTCCAAGAAAAACAGCTTGGGGTATGGGTGATAATTCAAAAACTCAATGTTATATTGAAATGCAACATACAAATAATACTGCTAATGATTCTATTATAACATTTAATACAAGTGCAGATAGTAATACTAATACTACAGAAAGAATGAGAATAGATTGGAATGGTAATGTTGGTATTGGTACAACATTACCTGCAGAAATATTAGATATACAAAGATCAGGAGCAGATAATTATATTAGAGTTCAAGCTGGTTCAACTACTGCAAATTATTCTGGTATTATGCTCACTGAATATAATATATATTATGGTTGGTCATTAAGACATAATGCTGATGATGATAACCTTTATATTTCACATCAAACATCAACACCTACGTTTACTGATTTTGTTACATTTAAACCTAATGGTGATGTTGGTATTAATACATCATCACCTGCTGAAAAATTAACGATTTATCAAGGAAATATATTACTAGATGATAGTAATACATATGCAAATGAAAAATATATATCTGCTAAATGGGAGTCTACTGGTAATACCCATTCAATAGGTATGCATTTTGATTATTATACAGGTACTGGAACTACTAGTACAACACATTCAAGAATAAGGTTTATATCTAATGCAGAAGATAATGAAGCAATTTATGGAACTGGTAAACAAGATATGATGACAATATTATCAAATGGTAATGTTGGAATTGGTGAAATTTCACCAACTATGCGTTTAAGTTTAGGGGCTACAGCTGCTGATAAAATATTAGCATTATATGATACATCAAGTTTTTATGGATTTGGCGCAAATGGTAGTTTATTAAAATATCAAGCTGGGGGTGGACATGCTTTTTATACAAGTTCTACAGATGTATCAACAGGAACTGAAAGAATGAGAATAGAAACTGGAGGTGATGTTGGTATTGGTACAACTAACGCATTAAGTCGGTTCCATATTAAACAATCATCATTAGTATCCGGTGGTGGTTTATGGTTGGAAAGTTCAGTATCTGGTAGTCGTTGGGAATTAGTTCTAAATTCTGGTTCTGATTTAAGTTTTATTTATAATGGTACTGCAAAAGGATGGTTATCAGATGTAGGATCTAATGTCCAAATGAATTTTACAGGGCAGCATAGATCTTTTACAAATAATACTAATATTAATACAAATCCAAATGATTATATTGGTTTAATTGTATCATCAACTGGGGTTTATAAAAATATGAATGATGATGCTATTGCTATTAATGATGCATTACCAATTGTAGATCTATCAACTATAGATAATGACAAAAAAATATTTGGTGTTATTTCAGATAGAGAAAGTGAAAATGATGATAGGGTATTTCAAGTTGGTATTTTTGGAACACATGTTGATAAAAATGTAGGAGATGAACGTTTATTTATTAATGGACTGGGGGAAGGAATGGTTTGGGTTTGTGATAAAGGTGGGAATCTAGAAAATGGTGATTATATTACTTCATCAACGGCTACAGGATACGGACAATTACAATCTGATGATATTTTACATAACTATACTGTTGCTAAAATTACACAAGATTGTGATTTTACTACATTAACTATTACTAGATGGATTGACTTGAATGGTGCTATTATTACTGAAGCAACTTATGATGCAAATACTGCTTTAGGGTATAGATGTTATTTTGTCGGATGTAGTTATCATTGTAGTTAATTTATTATTATAATTATATTTTTTTCTATAATTATTATAAAATAATAAAGCTATTATAAATAATAGTATAAATAATATAAAATAATTAAAACAAAAAGCAACAGGTTCTAAAATTAGAATATCTGATATATCGTCTAATTCAAACCTATTTGGTATTAATTTATATTGATTGTAATTTGAAAATGAAACATTTTTACTACGTTTTTTACGAAAAGTATTTTGATTTTTTTTTAAAATACTTTTTAACTGTGTCATAATTTTACTATATTGTTATAAATAATTTAAAAATATTATATTATATTTATTTTCTATATATAATAATAATAATAAAAAAATTATGAGTGATATTTTTCATAAAAAAGTAATTTGTCCATTTGGTACAGAAAATCCTACAGACATTCCAAAAGCATTAATAGATGAAACAACTACTATGAGAAAAAATTGTAATAAATATCATACGTTAACTTCATATTTATTTTGTATAATATTTAGACTTATTATTGGTATTATTATTCTTAATAGTTATCTACCACCAGCTGGAATAATAGTATTATGTTTATTAGTATTAGGTGTATTTATTTGGAGAAAAATATCAGCTAGAAATGAACATCTACCTTGGGGAAACTTTGATAGAATTATATTAATATATTCACTAATATTAATATTGAATTTTACACCAAATATTTCAAAAGAAATGAAAACAAAGATATCAGGTCTATTGATTATTATTGACCCAATAATTGGATTCCAATCAAGACATTATGCAACTATATATTCTCCAAAATCAATTCTTTAATAAATTTATCAACAATATCTTTATTTTTTTGTTTAAATTCTTTTAATTGTTCTTTACTTTTAAATTCTTCTTTATAATAAATAATTTCATGTTCTCTATTTTTTAATACATAATTATTATATACATTAGTAACTTCATCCTTTGTGTATTCTTTATTATTATACTTTTTACATAACATATTTTGTAAATTTCTTAAATCTATTTTATCTTTACAATATTGTAATTGTGGATGTGTTACCATAAATTTAAGGAAATATTCATCATAATCATAAAACTCCCATGTATGCATATTCATTTTTATTGTTAAATTATATTTTATTTAATAATAATAATAATCAATTTTATATTCAAATTAATTTAAATTCATATCATACATAGGACAATAATTAATTGTTATTCCACAGTACTTGGCAGGATGGAGCCTATAATTAACAGGGGTATAAAGATTTAAATCTACGGCTTCATATAATATAAATTTAAAATTTGTCCAAAATTCAGTATTATGTCCATAAGATTTAGTAAACAAATGTGAAAATTCGTGTAAAGCCACAAACATAATAGTATTAAAATCATGGAATTTTTCTTTTTTATCAACATATCTTAGACATAAAGAGAATACTTCTCCTTTATTAATAGTATAACTTGTATCTTTATTTAAAAATGTTGGTATATTTTCTTGTATATTAAAAGGTCTATAATTTTTTCTCAACCTTCCTACAGCATTTGAAATATAATCCTGTCTATTTTTGTCAAATTTGTTATATTTATATATTTTATTATTACCATATTTATTTTCTAAATGTACAAGTAATAATAATAAATTGGTATTAATCTTATCTAATAATTTAGCAGCATCTTTTTTATTAGAAAATTTATCATAAACTTTATATTTGTTACTACCAACTTTCTGACTGGTAAAATTATTAAATGGTTCATATGTTGAATATAATTCTTTAATTTTGTCAAACATACTGAATATTATTCTATTATATTATAATAGATATAATAAAAAAATATTATATAAATTATATTTGAATTTTTATATATTATAATTTATATACATAGATTAATTATTTATTATGGATGAATTATATATTAATCCAATAAAAATAAATATAAAAAATGTTAAAGTAAATAAAGTTACTAATGAAAAAAATATAAATAAATATTTATATGATATTCAAACTACTAAAAAAATAGTATTATTAGGAAATAATTTAGATAAAAAAATTATAGATAATATAAAGAGTTTTAGTAAAAATAAAAATAAAAATAGTGAAAATATTTTAAAAAAATTTTATGGAAATAATTTTTTAGATAAGCTTAATCTAAATCGTAAAAAAAAAGGTAAAAAAGAAATTTATATAGATGTAAATGATAATGAAAATACATCATTATCTAATAAAAATGAAATTAAAGATGAAGTTATAGGTGAAATTATCGGAGAAAATGAAGAAGAAATAGAAATTAACGAAGAAGAAGAAAAAGAAAATGAAATCGATATTGATAATATTGATATTGATTTTAATGATATTGATTTTAATTTATATGATATTATTGAAAGTGATACTATAGCAGAAGAAACTAAAAAAGATTATACTGAAATAACTAAACAAATTAAACAAACATCAGAATTTGATAAATTGTATAATACAGAAATATCAATATTTTTAGAAGATACTATTACACAATTTAAAGAAAAATTATTTTTAATAACAAAGATTCAACCATATAAACAGTATATACTTTTTAATAACAAACAATTAGGATATAACTTTTTATTATATGATAATACAATAACTGTTAATATTAATGATATTTTAGTAGATGATAATATTCAAATTAATAGTATTCCAATTATTAATAATTTATATAACAATAGAGATAACATTAATGTTGTATCTAGAGAAAACAATTTATTAATAAAACATTTATTACAAAAACAATTAATACACAATTTTGAACAATTAGAATTTGATATTTACAATATAGATGACTTTTTTAAAAATAATAAAAAGGAAATACAATATATTATTAAAAATGATATTGAACAAAAGGAAATGATATATTATTCATTTGTTTTAAAATATTTCCCATATTTTAGTATTGAATTATTTGAAGATTATATTAAGAATGATTCAGATATTAAATTTAAATATACTGATATATCACTAAATTATAATAAATATATGGATAAATATAAGTTACAACAAGATATTTTAAATAAACATTATAATAATATTGGTGATAAATATTTTGAAGAATTTATAAATAGTGAATTTATTCAAACTATTTTAAATACAAATATTAATATTATAAATAATAATAATATCAATAATTTAAATATATTTAATGTTAGAAATATATTTGATATTGTTGAAATTTCATCAATAGATAATTTAATATATACACAATATAATACAATTGTAGATAATAAAAAAATACAACTAGTAAAAATTAATAAATATATTAAAAATGAATATAAAAAAATAGAAAACCCAATTGAATCTATTTTATTTAGATTCAATTTAATATATGAAAAATACGATATAACTAAAGATTTAAAAAGAGAAATTGTATTTGTTATAGATAAATTTGGAAATTATAGAATTGATGTTGAATTTAATGATACATTACAAATTACTTATAGTAAATTAATAAAACTTGTAATTGAATATATCAACCCAATAATACAATTATTAAATAAAAATAGTTTTTATATTAATTTCAATACAAATAATAAATTGAAATTAATTAATAAATATAATATAAATTTGTATAATATAAATTTTATTATATTATGGAAAAAAACATTATCACTAGAAGGTTTTAACCGTATTAAACAAATATTTTCAAATTATATTAATGCAGATATTTATAAATTTAAATCAGAAAATATTATAACAAACGAAATAGAATATAATATAAATAAAAGCGTTTATGATTATAAAATAAATAAAAATTTACTTACTTCTAATGATTTTAATTATTTAACAGACCCCAACTTTAAACAAAAGTGGGATTATGCTTATAATAATAAAAAAATAATTAAAATCATACCAAAAATGGTTAATCTTATTATTGAATTTAATAATATTACATTCAACGAGTTAAACCCAGTTATGTATGATATATATTCATTATTATATAATAATAATTCAAACATTGATAAAATAAATACAACGAAAACATTTTTAAATCACAAATCTATTAAACAGTTAAAACAAATAGATCCATTATTATATAATTATAAAGATACAGGTAATAAATATTCAAGAAAATGTCAAAAAAAATTACAACCAATAATTGTTACAAAAACTGAAATAAAAGATAAAAAATTACAAAATGTAATGAAATATAAAAATTTCACAACTGATAAAGAAAATTATTATTATTGTCCAAATAAAAAATATCCATATCCTAAATTTTTACAAAATATACACCCAAATAATTATTGTGTACCTTGTTGTAAAAAGAAAAATTATGAGTTAGTAGAAAATAGTAAATATAACAATGTACACCATACCTGTTTAACCGAATTTACATATCCAACTGATATTAAACAAAATGATAAATCAAGATATGTAATTAATTATGGTAATGTAATTAACATTAATAGATTGATGGAATTACCAAATTCATTAGATATTATGTTTAATACATTACAATCAAATGAAAGATTTTACATATATGGAATTAAACAAAACTTATCTAATATAAACAATATTGGTATATTATTTATATTATCTCAAATTTATAATTTATCTATAGTTAAATTTATACAAATTCTACTAGAATTTTTAAATGATAATCCAAAATTATTTAATTCTTTATTATATGGCACATTATATAAATATTTCAATGATATAAATGATTTAATATCAACTATCAAAAATATATTTATTTTAAATAAATTATTTCAAAAAAATATAGAATTTTCACATTGGAATGAATTATTTAGAGATATTATATCTTATTTGAACGTGTATATAATAATATTTGAAGATAATGGGAAAAATATATTATATAATTCATATAAAAATCTACAATACATGAATAACATTTTTAATAGTAAATATGAAAAAATAAATAAATATATTTATGTTATAAAAAAAAATACAAATGAATATTATCCAATTTATAATATAAATTTTAACGATTATTTTAAAAATAGTATAATAAAACAGCAAAAATTTATATATACTGATAATATAACATTATCTATAAAACAATTAATAAATAATGAATTAAATAAAAAAACTAATACATTTAATATTGATTTATATACTTTAAATGATTTTATTTAC
>Ga0255039_10000045_pt1 | contig 36186 bp, 44 predicted proteins | sample BC1_12_1_MG_FD_181713 | JGI IMG/M metagenome (GOLD analysis project Ga0255039, IMG submission 181713) | Seawater microbial communities from Strait of Georgia, British Columbia, Canada - BC1_12_1 | ecosystem: Environmental > Aquatic > Marine > Strait | place: Canada: British Columbia | collected... | reverse complement strand
CCCGACATTACGATCGTCAGCTTGATTCATCGCATATTCATCCGCCGATCGCGCTACTTCACTGACACAACCCGGTAAAGTGACCGTTTTTACGGCATCACTCTTTTGCGTTCGATTTTGCATCGCCATGTTTAATATTGGTGAAACGGTACCTAAGGCAACATACCAATATCCATATACAAAAATAAAGATAAAGGGTAAAAACAGCGTCCCCCAGCGGTTAAGTGTGAGCGCATAATAGCACGGGATCATCACGACATAACACCCCATGACGAACTCTACCCAAGCCATTTTCGGTATCTTTGTTATTTGCCCCCATACCCCCTTATTATCATATAATTCAATGTGCGCAACTGTGGTATTTGCAAATTTTGGCGTGCGCACAAATGGTGTCCGTTTATTTGCCATTGCTTGAAAAATAGCTATACAATTATTGAGCCCGATACCTACCCCTAGTGCCATTACCGCTGGTACATATTTAATAAATGGTTTTGCCGAACCAGTACGCTCTTTTTGGGCGATCATATAAAAAGTCGCGGCAGAACCAGATGCCATAAGCAACGACATAATACCGCCAAAAATCACTATATAATGATACTCAGACGCAACGGTTGCCTTATGTTTAAACATAAAGCCCAATAGTATGATCAATGCGGTCACCAATAGATAGGCAAACGGATTGAGCAAGTGGAACAGTGCTTCGGATTTTTGCGCAACGGTCAATTTACTTTTGATAATGGTCGGTAATAGTTTATATGCATTTTCGATCGCCCCTTTGGTCCACCTAAATTGTTGCGACTTAAAACCGCTCATGCCTGGCGGCAGTTCTGCAGGCGCTGTTAATTCTGGTAAATAAACGCCGCGAAACCTTATCAGTTGGGCACGGTACGACAAGTCCATATCTTCGGTAAGGGTATCGTGTTGCCACCCCCCTGCTTTGTTAATTGCTGCGGTACGCCAAATGCCAGCGGTGCCATTAAAGTTCATTAATCTGCCCGATCGGTTTCGGGCAGTATGCTCAATAATAAAATGGGCGTCTAGATAGATCGCCTGAATCTTTGTCAATAAAGAATGGTCGCGATTGATGTGTGTCCACCGACACTGCACAAACCCAACAAGCGGATCGGTAAAATAATGGATCGTTGCCAACAAGTTCCCTTTAGGGATCAAAAAATCGGCATCATAAATTAATACAAATTCGCCTGTCGCCGTTGCTAAGCCATTGGCAAGTGCGCCTGCTTTATACCCAATACGGTTGGCACGATGTATGTAGGTAATGTCATACCCTGCATTTTGATATTGCGTCACAGATGCTTTGGCGATTTCAGATGTGGTATCGGTAGAATCGTCAAGGACCTGGATTTGCAACTTCGCTTTGGGGTAATCTAATTGGCAAGCACTATCGATGATACGCTTGGCAACACATTGTTCGTTGAACATCGGTAACTGCACCGTTACTTTAGGCAACGAAGTAAAACATGCGTGCAATTGTGGCCGACGATCTCTATGTTTACGGTATAGATAAACCAGTTGCCACCTATGCCCCCCCATGATCGCCAGTAGCGCCAAAATGATCAAATAGAGTACCACCAATGCATACGCAACGACAGTGCCCATATCAACGGCGCTCGTTGCCTCTGTAACAGATAACAATATGTTTGGTGAATAGAACAATTCAAATCCTTAAGTTTAGGCAGCAAGCCATCGCACCGCTATATTAAAGCAAATGTGTTGATGCGGTGTTTATGGTGCGGTGCACCCATGATTCAATTTTAATCGCCAAGCGTTTTAAGTGCATCAGCTATTTTTTGAGCAATGGCTTGCATACGCCCTTCGGGGTAACTGCCCGCTGGCCAATTACCCAATAACTTATCGCCTGCGACGCGAGGGATAATATGAAAATGGACATGTGCTACCACTTGCCCTGCAAAAGAACCATTATTATTCAGTACGTTGTAATGGTCGGTATTGTTTGCTTTCATCACCGCATGCGCTACTTTCTTGACGCCAATCAATAACGCCCCTGCAACCGCATCTGGCAACGCATGCAACATGCAAGCATGGATTTTAGGAATCACCAACGTATGCCCCTCAGATAGCGGCCCAATATCCATAAACGCAAGTATCTCATCGGTCTCATAAACCTTAACGGCAGGAATATCGCCCCGAATAATCTTACAAAAAATACAGTCATCACTCATGATATTTATACGCCTTTAAATAATAAGTTGAACTATTGTATTGGTATTATCTCTTTGTAACAAACTTTTTAAGAGACCAATACATCGATAAATTGCCCTACAAAGAGAACAGATAACCAACCGAGAAAAGCGCCGAGCTGTGTCATGAAACGGTGTGCCCTGTAAGGGCGTAACATAAATTTCAAGTTTAATCCCAAAGATACTTTGAATCATACCTAATCTTATATTTATCAAATAAAATAACAAGTTCTTCTTCAAACGAAATAGAACGATGGTGCTCATATTGATTCGATATATATTTAACTAATTCATCCAACTGCGACATAGATGAAGATCTTTTTATCTCCTCAAGTAATTTGCTTACTGTTATGGTTCGTGGCAAAGTACAGGTTGTTGTCATTATAAACAAAATATCATTAAGGGGAATTAAGACGTAAGGCTTTCTGTGTGTAGTCATAATTAAACAAGATTTAGTGTATATTCTGTATCATGTGTCGCCCCTACAGGGCTATTTTTTGGGGTGCGGTTACGATTCCCAGGGCGATGCCCTGGGCTAGTATGTTAGGCACTTTCAGTGCCAAAGATATCAACACCGTTTTGATTTGATACCGAATGCGGTAACGTCGAAAGAAATCGTACTTGATTTTGGTGCACTGAAAGTGCTTAACATATAAAGCCTAGGGCAACGCCCTAGGTTTTCGATTACACAACAACACAGCCCTGTAGGGGCGACGCTAAAAAACATGGTTCCCAGGGCGGCAATCAGACTGTATCACAATTCGTGCCGGGGAAGCCCGGCCTACAACGCGCCCAATCGAAGTTAGGCACTTTAAGTGCGAAAAGATTTCAACACCGTTTTGATTTGTTACCGAATGCGGTAACGTCAAATGAGATCGTACTTGATTTTAGTGCATAAAAAAAGCCCAGACTTTTAGGTCTGGGCTTTTGGAAGTGCTATTACTTTGCCTGTTGTTTAGGTCGCGGCTGCTTCTGTACCACTTTCAACGGCTGCTGCTTCTTCTACAGGTGCTACTGTTGCAGTTGTAGTTTCGTTGCCTACAAGTTCAAGGACTGCGATTTGTCCGTTATCACCAATTCTACGATATGGCAATTTAATAATACGGGTATAACCACCTTGACGGTCTGCAAAACGAGGACCAACTTCTTTGAATAATTTGCCGATGACGGTGTCTACTTGTTTACCATCAACACAAATTTTTCTGTCTTGTAAAAGTGCAATCGCACGGCGACGAGAGTGAAGATCACCCTTCTTTGCCAAAGTGATTAATCTTTCAGCAAAGCCGCGTACAAACTTGGCTTTTTCTTTAGTCGTTTCAATACGGCCATGTTCAAATAATGAAGATACCATATTTCTTGACATCGCTTTACGATGTGAACTAGTACGATTTAAATGTTTAACTGCTCTTTGATGACGCATGTTACAAATCCTTAATTTATTAAAGCGCAAATAGTGCGCTTACTTAACATCTCTAGCTGAGATCGGGTACATCCATACCAAGGCCAAGGCCCATCTCTGCAAGTTTTCTCTTAATCTCACGTAAACTTGTTTTACCAAAACTACGGAGTGATAATACTTCATTTTCAGTCAATCGAACCAATTGCCAAACTTGATTGATTTGCGCAAGTTCAAGACAGTTGTTGGCTCTAACAGATAACTCTAATTCAGTTACCGAAGTAACCAATTGCGCTTTGAGCTCTTCATCAATATCATCTTCTGGCGCCATTTCTGCACCTTCGATATTGTCAATTGCTGCTGTATCTTCACCCAATTCGTAATAATTTACAAATGGACCAAGATGCTTACGCATAATTTTTGCAGCTTCTACCAAAGCCATGTCAGGAGAGATTGTTTCATCTGTCCACACTTCAATGGTCAGCTTATCGTAATCAATCTTTTGACCAACACGACAATCTTCTGTTTTATAACGTGCTCTTAGTACTGGGGAAAAAATTGAATCAACCCAAATTGAACCATGTTCATTTTCTGTGGCACCAGGGTGTTCAATCGCAGCAACAAAGCCGCGACCTTTTTCAACAGTCATTTCGATACTAAATTCAATATCGTCAGTGAGCGTACAAAGTTCATGGTCTTGGTTGATAATTCTAATATCAGGACCATGCTCAATTTGTGATGCTTTTACAACGCCTGCTGAATTAACAGAAACAGTCATTGTTTGCGGCTCTGTGCCGTCCAAATGAACAACAAGAGACTTAATATTTAATACGATATCAGTGACATCTTCATAAACACCTGGCAACGCCATGAATTCATGTTCCGCACCTGATACTCTAATTTTTGTAACAGCACTACCTTCAAGTGAAGATAATAAAATTCTTCTTAAGCTGTTACCAACAGTTGTTCCAAAACCACCTTCGAATGGTTCGATCGAAAAAGAACCATATCCATCAGTAGCACTTGCTTTATCTAAAATCAGATTTGAGGGCAATTCTAGCCCACGCCATCTCATTCGCATCTTTACGGCCTCCGCACTATTGGGTTATTATCAGTAAATATTCGTTTCAAGTGTGCGACCACTTGAGGCCACCAACATTTACTTTCTGTTAACCACAGTGTAATTTAATATATCTAGAACAGAATTCTACAATTAGCTGTTCTTCAATTGGTAATTGAATGTCATCTCTCGTAGGTAATGCAATTACAGTACCTTTTAGATTTGCGCCGTCTAGTTCTAACCAAGCTTGAACTGGTGCACTTGAATCTAATTCGATGTTTTCTTTTACGATCTTTTTACTCTTATCTTTATTTCTAAGGGTAATAATATCACCTGGTTTCACACGGAAACTGACAATATCTACCTTACGACCATTTACATAAATATGACCATGTTGAATAATCTGTCTTGCATTTCTTCTTGATTGTGCAAAGTGCAACTTAAATACAACGTTATCTAAACGTCTTTCAAGAAAGACCAACAATGCAGTACCAGTATTCTCTTTAGAACGTTCCGCTTGGCTAAAGTAGCTACGGAATTGTTTTTCTAAGATACCATAAAACCGTTTAACTTTTTGTTTTTCTCTTAAACGTACACCATAGTCACTTGCACGACCACGACGCCACGAATGCATGCCAGGTGGCTTGCTACGTGTTTGTTTTTCCATTGGGCATTTAGCTGTTTCACAGCGACTACCCTTAAGCATAAGCTTCATGCCTTCTCGCCTGCATTGGCGACATACTGGACCTAATGATCTACCCATTATAAATTAATACTCCAAAAAGAGAGTTGACTCTCTATTAGTGTTAAACGTTTTATACGCGTCTTTTCTTTCTTGCACGACAACCATTATGTGGTATTGGCGTAACATCTTCAATTGAAGTCACTCTCATACCTGCAGCTTGCAATGCTGTAACTGCAGATTCACGGCCTGAGCCAGCACCTTTCACACGTACTTCTAATTCTACAACACCAAACTTCTTAGCATTGGTAGCACATGTTTGTGCAGCTTGTTGCGCGGCAAATGGTGTACTCTTACGTGAGCCTTTGTAACCAGCAGTACCTGCTGTATTCCAGCACAACGTTTCACCGTAAATATCTGTGATCGTTACGTGTGTATTGTTAAATGACGCTTTAATGTGGGCAACACCTTTACCTACATTGCGACGCGCTTTTTTCTTACCACCAGTTTTTGCCATAATAGTCCTTAAACAATTATATATGTTTGTTCATTTTAATTAGTATATTACTTCTTCTTACCAGCAACGGTCTTTCTTGGACCCTTACGTGTACGCGCATTACTTTGAGTACCTTGTCCTCGTACTGGTAAACCACGACGATGACGCATACCGCGATAACATGCGATGTCTTTTAGACGCGTAATATTTTGTTGGGTAGATCTGCGAAGTAAACCTTCTACCACATAATCATCTTGAATGTGATTAGCGATACGGGTGACTTCTTCATCAGTCAAGTCTTTCCCTTTGGTTTTTTCGTCAATACCTACTGCTTTCAAGATATCTTTAGCAAACTTGCGACCAATCCCATGTATATAGGTTAGGGAAATCCACAACTGCTTTTCTCTTGGAATATCAACACCTGATATACGTGGCATAGATTGAATCCTTCTTAATTAATTATTTACCCTGACGCTGTTTATGGCGCGGGTTTGCACTACAAATAACGCGCACAACACCCTTGCGCTTAACAATTTTACAATTTTCACAAATTCGTTTTACTGAACTTCTAACTTTCATTTTGAGCAACCTTTTCTTCGGTTAACTTGGACATTCGTATTTTCAACATTCATTAATGTTGACAACCAAATGACTACTTTCTTAATACAATACGACCTTTGGTTAAGTCATAAGGACTTATTTCCACGGTCACCTCGTCACCAGGTAAAATACGAATAAAATGCATTCTCATTTTACCAGACACATGTGCAAGTATTTCATGGCCATTTTCTAGCACCACACTAAACACAGCATTAGGTAATGCTTCCTTTACGGTTGCTTCTACCCTTATTGCTTCGCGTTTTGCCATATATGCCTACCTACTTTTGCCTAAAGAGGCTAAATTTACATAAAATCGTCATATATGTCAACAGTTAACTTGCATACCTGCAACAAATACATGAATTTATGTCATAAATTATTTAATCAATCTTAAAAGCGAATCTATAGAAGTGTTAAAACCTCTACCCCACCTTCAACAATCGCTATTGTATGTTCAAAATGGGCAGAAGGTTTACCATCTGGTGTCACAACTGTCCATCCATCACTTAAGACCTTGGTACTGCCTGACCCCATATTAAGCATTGGTTCTACGGCAATCACCATACCTTTACGAAGCTTTAAATCATTTTTTTTCAACTCACTACTTACGTAGTTAGGTATGCGTGGTTCTTCATGAAGTTGACGACCAATACCATGCCCTACATATTCTTTGACGACACCGTAACCACCATCTTCTGCATGTTTTTGCATTAGACCGGCAACATGACTCCACATAACATCTGGCGCAGCGTGATCAATTGCAATACCCAAACATTCTTTGGTTACTTTTAATAAATCTTTTACTTTAGGGGCCACATTGCCAATTTGCAACGTCGTTGCTGAATCACCACAATAACCTTTAAGTTTAACGCCACAATCTACACTGACAATATCACCATCTTTTAAGATACGTTTACCAGGTAAACCATGCACAATTTCTTCATTTACACTTACACATAAACTAGAGGGGAAGTCAAATGCTGCTGCGGGATTAGGTACACCTAAAAACAGAGGAATTGCATTTGCCTCCTGGATTAAGCGATCACTAATATCAGCAAGATCTTGGGTTGTCATACCGACTTGCGCTTGTTCATGTAACGTCGCTAAAATTTGCCCAACAATTTGTCCGGCAGACTTCATGAGATCAATTTCTTTTCTACTACGTATTGCTATCGACATGCGTTTACCTTGAAACCGCTACTTCTATGTTACAACAAGCGGTTATATATTGTTTGAACCCTTAATTCGTCCACTGCCTTCCATGAAGCCAGAATAGTTGCGCATCATCAGGTTGGCTTCTATTTTTTGAATCAAGTCTAAAGAAACCGAAACAACAATCAACAAACCAGTTCCACCAAGTAATACAGTAATACTATATGGTACTTCTAATGAAACAAATACAATCGTTGGCACAACCGAGATTACAGCCAAGAATGATGCACCAACATAAGTAATTCTACCCATTACTTTTTCCAAATAATCTGCGGTACGTTTTCCTGGTCTTAGACCTGGAATAAAGCTACCGCTATCACGTAATTGATTTGCCATTTCTTTTGGTTGAAACTGTACTGTTGTCCAAAAGTAAGCAAAGAAGTAGATTAATATGATATAACAAAAGTTATAAGTAAATGATGTCATTGTAAAGGAAGATGCAATACTTGAGACGATTGATCCCATCAAAGTTTCAGCATCAAACAAGTTAACCAATTGCCCAAACAACATTGATGGAAACAAGATCAACGTAGAAGCAAAAATAATCGGCATAACACCACCATGATTAACGCGTAATGGTAAATATTGCTTTTGCCCACCATATACTTTACGTCCTCTAGTGGTACGTGCTTGTTGAATAGGTATACGACGTTGCCCCTGCGTAATTAATATCGCACCCATTACAACACCTACAAAAGATGCCACAAGTAACAATATTTTAGGACCGCCAATCGTCCCTTCTCGTAACATCATGACGATCTGCCAAGCAGCGGTAGGCATATTAACAACAATACCTGCCATAATAATTAAACTAATACCGTTGCCGATACCAAATTCATCAATTTGTTCACCAAGCCACATCAAAAATACTGTACCAGCGGTCATTGAGAATACTGCAGTAATTGCAAACATTGGGAAATGTTGTACTTCAATGGTCCGGTCAACAAACCCTTGGCTTTTCATCCAGATCACCATGAAAGAGGCCTGGACTAAACAAAGCAAAACAGTTGTATACCGCGTATATTCCTGAATTTTTTTATGGCCTGTCTGTCCCTCTTTTTTCAATTTTTCTAAAGCGGGGATAACTGTACCTAATAATTGAAAAATAATTGAGGCAGAAATGTATGGCATAATGCCAAGTCCAAACAAACTACTCTTCGTTAAACTACCGCCGGTAAAAATCTGCATAAAATCAGCTAATTTGCCAATTGGATCTTCATCATCTTGACTTTGTTTTACGACGGCGTTCATCGCTGCATCATCAATACCCATTACAGGGATTTGAAAACCAACTCGATATATGCACAACAACAAAACTGTAAATGCTATTTTTTTACGTAGTTCAGGTACTTTTAATATATTTAAAAACGTACTGATCATGGTTGGTTTTCCTTAGATGATCTTGCTGACGGAATCAGGATTTTAAGCTTTTTTAGATGCAACAACAACTTCAACAGATCCACCAGCTGCCTGAATTTTTTCAGATGCTGATTTGCTGAACTTATTTGCTAATACCGTTAATTTACGGCTCACTTCACCAGTGCCTAATATTTTCACTAAATCTGTTGCTGAGGTAATTAAACCTTTTGCTTTTAGTGTTTCGGCATTCACTGTTGCACCGTCTTCAAATCTGTCAAAGTCTGATACATTAACAATTTGATATTTTGTTTCAAAATTCGCATTGTTGAAACCACGTTTAGGTAGACGCCTGAATAAAGGCATTTGACCACCTTCAAACGTTAAAGGCATACTACTACCTGATCTAGAGTTTTGACCTTTATGTCCACGACCTGCAGTTTTACCTAAACCACTGCCTGGTCCTCGACCGAGTCTTTTTCTAGGTTTGTGTTTTCCAACTAATGATGTTATTTCATGACTCATCATGATAGTTTATTTCCTTATGCTGAAATGGTCACGCCACGTAGCTTTTCAATTTGTTCACGAGATCTAAGGGCTTCTAATCCGTTAATTGTTGCTTTTACAACATTCTTAGGGCCAGTACTGCCATATACTTTGGATAATACATTATGTACGCCAGCAAGTTCTAATACTGCTCGCGTAGATTTACCAGCGATTACACCAGTACCTTCACTAGCTGGTATAAGAAGTACTTTGGTTGCACCAAATGTACCACTTACTTCGTGTGGAATCGTTGTTCCCTTTAAATGGGTAGATACCATATTTTTTCGTGCATTCTTAATTGCTTTTTCTACTGCAACTGGAACTTCTTTTGCTTTACCGTATCCTACGCCTACTTGACCTTTACGGTCTCCGACGACAACCAATGCTGCAAAGCTGAATCGACGTCCACCTTTGACAACTGTTGAACAGCGATAAATTTTTACAACTTCTTCTTCGAAAGGAGAATCATTTCCTGCCGGTTTCTTTTTTTGAGATGCCTGAGCCAATTGTTACTCCAATATTTCTAGAAGGCCAAACCAGCTTCACGAGCTGATTCTGCAAGAGCTTTCACTCTACCGTGATATCTATAACCATTACGATCAAACTTAACTTCACGAATGCCAACTTCAATAGCCTTCTTCGCGATTGCTTCACCAATTACCTTAGCAGCATCAATGTTAGATCCACTTTTACCACTATCGGAAAGCTTTTCACTCATTGTATTTGCTGAAACAATAGTGTTGCCAGTTTCATCATCTATAATTTGCGCATATATGTTCTTTAAAGAACGGAACGTTGTTAAACGCGGTGCTTGTGCAGTGCCAAATACCACTTTACGTACACGTTTTTTGCGTTTAAGTCTCTTTTGCGTTTTTGCTTTATTTTTATTCATTTTATTTATTAACCACCAAATGCCTTACCAGCTTTACGTTTAACAACTTCACCAGTATAACGAACACCTTTACCATTATATGGTTCTGGAGGACTTACACTGCGACAAGCTGCAGCGAATTGACCTACCAAACATTTATCTATACCCTTAATGAGAAACTCGGCAGGTGAATCACTACCACGCGCATTTGGGGTTTTGATATCTAATACAATGCCGGCAGGTATTTTCACAGGAGCTGGTTTAGCAAAACCAACTGATATTTCTAGCATGTTGCCTTTTTGAACAACGCCGAAACCTGTGCCATATATCTGACAGCCTTTTTCGTATCCTTTAGTTACGCCAACGATCATGTTTTCCAACAAACGCACAGTTGTACCGTGCATTGCTCTCGCTAATCTTTCATTTCCTTTACGATCTACTTTGATCTGGGAAGCTGAAGAATCATAGCTTAGTTCAATTGTTGAATGTATATCTAATGTTAATGTATTTGAACCAGAAGATATCTTAATATCTTTGTTACCATTCAAATCTACGTTAACACCTGACGGTACTATTACAGGTTTTTTTCCAAGACGACTCATTATATTACCACAATAAATTGTTTATTATTATCAACGACTAGTGCACAGTGCAAAGAAGTTCGCCACCAATATTTTGCTCGCGACATTCTTGATCTGTTAAAAGTCCTTTACTTGTACTTAAAATTGCAATACCCATACCACCTAAAATTTTAGGTAATGTATCTACTGTTTTGTAAACACGGCATGAAGGTTTGCTTGCGCGTGTGATTTCATTGATGATATTTTCACCAATTGGACCATACTTTAAAGTGATTCTTAGATCATCTTGTTTACATTCTGTTTCGACACGGTCGTAAGCAGAAATAAAACCTTGGGCTAATAACACTTTTGCGATGTTTTCACAAATGCCTGAACATTTAATACGTACTTCAGGCATTTGAATGCTTACTGCATTACGTATTCTTGTTAGCATATCTGCGATTGGGTCTGCATGACTCATTTAATAATTACTCCAAATATTCCTAATGGAAATTTTTACCAACTGGCTTTTTTAACACCAGGAATTTTACCTTGATTTGCTAAATCACGAAAGCAAATGCGACAAATCTTAAATTTACGATATACAGCTCTTGACCTACCACATAATTGGCATCGAGTGTATCCTCTACTTGAAAACTTAGGTTTTCTTGCTGCTTTTACTATTAAGGCGCGTGTGGCCATATAATCCTCTAATTTCTAACTAATTGCTATCCGATGTTTGAAATGGCATACCAAAATGAGTCAATAGCTGACGCCCTTGCTCATCATCTTTTGCAGAAGTAACCATTGTAATATTCATACCAAATAAGTGGTTTAAATTGTCAATAGATGCTTCAGGAAATACTGCAACTTCTGTAAGTCCCATATTAAAATTGCCTCTACCGTCAAAACCCTTAGCACTTAGACCGCGAAAGTCACGTACACGTGGTATTGCAAGGTTAAGGAGACGATCTAGAAATTCATACATTCTATCACGACGAAGTGTTACCTTTAGACCAATATCCATGCCTTCACGTAACTTGAAATTCGAAACACTTTTCTTAGCTTTACACACTTGTGGCTTTTGGCCAGTGATCTTAGTCGCTTCGATAATTGCTTTTTCTACATAGTTTTTATCCATGATACCCTTGCCAAGACCCATTGATAAAATGATCTTTTCTAGCTTTGGTATTTCGCAATTATTCTTGTACTTGAACTCATTGACAAGTGCAGGAACTACTTTTTCTTTATATGAATCTCTTAATCTTGGCATTTTCAAACGTCTTTCGATTATTTAGCTTTGACTTACAACTTTGTTCCGTCAGTTAAAACTCTTTGTTTGTTACCTTTGCTATCAACGGCAAACTTAACTCTTGAACATTTTTCTCCAGCCATTGGCATTACATTACTTAAATGTATAGAGCGTTCAATTTGTAATCTACCGCCCTGTGGAGATTTTTTTGATGGCTTGATATGTTTCCAGCAAAGGTTTGCACCTTCAACTACAACACGATCTTTTGTCACATCAATTGATAATACTTTACCAGTACTACCTCTTCCATTACCTGTAATAATTTTTACAGTATCACCTTTTTTAATTTTAGCAGCCATTACACCACCTCCGAAGCCAAAGATACGATCTTCATAAAGTTCTTTTCACGTAATTCTCTCGATACTGCACCAAAAATACGTGTACCAATTGGATTGCCATCAGGATCAATAAGTACGCCCGCGTTTGAATCAAAACGAACATAACTGCCGTCTTTTCTTCTTACTGGATACTTTGTTCTAACAACAACACATCGATGTGTTTTTTTATCATCTAGCTTTAGTGTTGGCAGTGACTTTTTAATAGCCACAATAATGGTGTCGCCCACTGATGCTGTTCGTCTGGTATATTTTCCGCGCGCAGTACTACCACCTAGTACTCGAATACATAGTGCTGTTTTAGCACCAGTGTTATCGCAGATCTCCAGTATTGTTTCTTGTTGGATCATTTTTCTTAACCTTAAATAATTTAACGCTAACAGAGCGCTTAGTTTGATTCAATAACTCTAACTAGTCGCCAATGTTTCGTTTTGCTCATTGGTCTACATTTAACAATCTCTACCAAATCACCCACTTTAGCGGCATTGTCTTGATCGTGCACATTAGCAGTTGTACGCCTACGCATAAACTTACCATACTTGGCATGTTTGGTTTGGTACTCCAGTTTAACGCGTACTGTTTGATCACCTGATTTTGAATCAACTGTTCCAGTATATGATGTTATAAGTGCTCGCTGCGGGGCAGTCATAGTTATAACCTTTAAAATAAGTTCAATTTAATCAACGTCGCTAGCTTCTTTTTAAAAACTAACAATAACTTGTTATTTCTTAGCCAACTCTTGTTGTCTAATCGCCGTATTAATACGGGCAATGTCTTTTTTCATTTTGCCTATACGTGTTACATCTTCTAATTTTTCAGAAGCTGCCTGGCATTTCATTTCATAAAGCTTTTGCTTTAATTCAGCTCGTTCTGAACTTAGAGCATCAACACTTTTATTTTTAAAATCTATCATTTTCATAGTATAATTCTCTTTTATAACGAATGTCTTCTAAATACCATTCGTGTTCTTACTGGCATTTTATGGGCCATACGTAATAACGCAGTTTTAGCAACTTCTGGTGATACACCACCAATTTCATAAATTACGGTACCAGGTTTAACACATGCTACCCATTTATTGGGATCGCCTTTACCCTTACCCATACGTGTTTCAAGCGGTTTAGCACTCATTGGTTTATGAGGGAAAATCCGAATATAAACTTTACCTTGGCGACGCAAAAAGTGAGTTGCTGACACTCGACCAGCTTCAATTTGCCTACCAGTGATAAAGGAATGGTCTAGCGCTTGTAAACCTACTTCACCGAAAGCTACATAATTACCTTTGCACGCATTACCACGTAATTTACCACGCTGTACTTTTCTATGCTTAACTCTTTTTGGCATTAGTGCCATAATGTCAGACCTTCTATATCTTAAATGATTTTACTTGCGTACTTTTTTCTCGACGAGACGCCCAGCCTTGTAAGACTCGATTGCATCATTGCCACTATCGTACATTCCACGAAAAACCCAAACTTTAATACCAATTGCGCCATATGTTGTATGCGCAACTGAAAAACCATAATCAACGTCAGCTGTTAATGTTTGCAGCGGAATACTTCCCATAATTTTTGACTCAGTACGCGCCATTTCAGCACCACCAAGACGACCTGCACACGATACTTTAATACCTTTTGCGCCAGCGTTCATTGCTGCTTCACATGACATTTTCATAACACGTCTAAAAGCTGCACGGCGTTTAAGTTGATCTCTAACATTGTCTGCTACCAATTGGCCATCAATTTCTGGCTTCTTGATTTCAACAATATTTACATTTACTTTTCTGTCAATTAACTTTTCAAGGCTCTCTCTTGTTTTATCTACTTCTGCGCCTTTAGGTCCAATGACTAAACCTGGTCTAGCTGTATGAAGTGCAACTCTAACTTCATCACGGGTACGTTCAATTTCTACCCTTGCAATACCTGCGAAGGGAGGGTTTTGATTCAAACGTTTGTCAATGAATGTTCTAATTTTTTGATCTTCTATTAGAAACTCACCGTATGATGCTTTAGGGGCAAACCATCGGCTTTTCCAGCCCAGACTAATGCCGGTACGAAAACCTATTGGAGAACACTTTTGACCCATAATAATTCCTTAATCTAAATTTATTTCCCAGTCGGGATTAATCCATATCTACTGTAATTGTGATATGACTTGATAATCTAAGCTCCGGTAATGCACGTCCACGATCTTTTGGTCTCCATCTCTTGGTACCAGGTCGTATGCCGCCTTCATCCACTTTAGCTTCACAAATATATAACTTACTTAAATCAGCTTCTTGCTCATCAGCGTTTGCAATAGCACTTTTAAGTACTTGCTTAACATACACTGCTGCACGTTTATTTGTAAATTCAAGAATGTCTAACGCTTCATTCGCGTAACGTCCTTGAATTAAGTCAGTAACCAAACGTACCTTACGTGGTGCCATTGGTGCCCAGCGATGAGATGCACGCCATACAATCAGCGCCTTTTCATCAACACCAAGTACATTACTGATCTTGCTGATTTCTTCTTTAGATGGGGATGGCTTTAATAAACCACGTTCCCAATTATCAATGGCACTTTTGCATTTGGCTTCTACTTTGGCAGGACTGCCTGAAGTCATTGCTTTTGCTAGATCTAGTCTACCAATGCCAGCTGATTTTCTATATTTACTTAATTTATCGCCACTTAACATATTTTATAAATCCTTGTTGGATATGTTACTTACTTATTTTTTCTTCTTAGTGTGACCTTTAAAGATCCTAGTCTGTGAAAACTCACCGAGCTTATGGCCAACCATGTCTTCAGTAACATACACTTTTTCATGTTTCTTACCGTTGTGAACCATGAATGTATATCCAACAAATTCAGGTACGATAGTACATCTACGCGCCCAAGTCTTGATCGGATCACGACTGCCACTGTTTTCCTGCTTCATTACTTTCCCGTATAGTTTTTCGTCAACAAACGGGCCTTTTTTCAAAGAACGTCCCATGCTAGGATCCTTTTAAAATTATAATACTAATTGTAAACCGCGACCATTCTTGCGGCGTCTAATTATTCTCTTGTTTGATGCCTTCTTCTTATCACGCGTCTTGCCACCTTTAGCAAGTAAACCTGTTGGTGAACAAGGATGACGACCACCATTTGATCTACTTTCACCACCACCTAATGGATGGGCTACCGGGTTCATCGCTTTACCACGTGTATGGGGTCTTCTTCCCATATGACGTTTACGACCGGCTTTACCAATTCGTACATTTTGATGATCCATGTTGCCAATTTGTCCAATGGTAGCTCTACAAGATGATCGAACCATTCTCATTTCACCACTAGGCAAAGTGATATGCACCCAATCACCATCTTTACCAGACAATTTAGCTGCGCCACCAGCAGTACGAACCATTTTACCACCTTGCCCAGGATTTAATTCAATATTATGAATTGACATACCTGTTGGGATGTTTTTAAGTGGCATGCAATTGCCCACTTTTGGTTCTACGACATCGCCACTTTCAAGTACTTCCCCTACCGTGATGCCCAATGGTTGTAAAATGTATCTTTTTTCACCATCTGCATATTCTAATAATGCAATATGACATGTACGGTTTGGATCATACTCGACAGAAACAACTGTTCCGGCGATACCATCTTTTGTACGTTTAAAATCAATCTTACGATATAATTTTCTTGCGCCACCACCACGAAATCTACAAGTAATTTTACCACTGTGATTCCTGCCGCCAGCTTTCTTAATTCTGGCAGTTAGCGTTTTCTCTGGAGTTGACTTTGTCAATTCGAAAAAATCGTTTACCGATGAATTTCGACGTCCAGGAGATGTTGGCTTATATACTCTTATTCCCATTATATTATCCCAACTTTTAGAACAAATCTAAGTGATCTGAATCTTTTAAAATAACGATTGCTTTTTTCCAGGTCGAAGTGTAGCCCATTTTAGCACCACGTCTTTTGGGTTTACCCTTACGAATCAATGTTCGTACGTTTTCGACTTTCACATTATAAATTTGCTCAACTGCAAGTTTAATTTGTGTCTTATTTGCTTTTAGATCAACTTGAAAAGGATAAGCATTTTGCGACTCAATTTGATGAGTTCCTTTTTCTGTAATCAATGGCTTTACTACTACTTGATATTTATCCACGTTTTAACCTTTATCACCTTTAATTAAGATGCCTTAACAATGCTCTCGATCGCTGAACGAGTAAATAGTATTTTTTGATGATTAAATATAACACCAGCATTTAAGTCTGAAACTTCAAGACTATCAACTTTAGGAATATTTCTTAGTGATTTATAAACGGCCATATCTTGTGTTTCTGTAGCAACGATACAGCTGCGATCAATTTTTAGATTTTTTAATATTGTGGCGAATGTTTTTGTTTTTGGTGCATCAATGGCAAGAGAATCAATAACGAATGCTGAATTACTTTTTAACTTGGCCAGAATCGCTGAATTACGGGCAAGTACACGTTGTTTCTTAGGCATATCTTGTCTAAAGTCGCGTACCTGTTTTGCAAATGCAACACCACCACCTTTTCGTACAACAGTACGATTTGAACCCATACGGGCATTACCTGTACCTTTTTGACGATATATTTTTCGGGTAGAACCTTTAACCATGCCACGACTTTTTGTACAGGCAGAGCCTTGACGTTTGTTTGCATGGTACATAACAATTGCTTGCTTAAGCAATTGAGGTCTTACGTAAGAACCTAATGCAGCTTCATCAATGCTAAGCTGATCAACTTCTTTGCCCTCTTTGTTATAAACTGGTATCTGTATCATAATTTAAATAACCTTGGTTCAAAAAACCTATCTATCTATTTTTTTGTTTTAGCTGTTCTAACAGTCACAATGCCATTGTTGGCGCCAGCAATACTGCCTTTAACAAGAATCAAGTTGTTTTCCACGTCAATGGCAACTACTTTATGATTTTTGCTAGTCTTTCTAACGTCACCTAAATGGCCGGCCATACGTTTACCTTTTCGGACACCTCTAGAAGTACCAGTACTACCACCACTACCACTAATACTACCAATACAACGATGTTTACGTTCGACACCGTGACTTGCTTCTAAACCTTTGAAGCCGTGACGTTTCATACCACCAGCAAAACCTTTACCTTTGCTTGTACCAGTAACATCAACATAATTTACATCTTCAAAAACGGCAACAGAAAGTAACTCACCTAAAGCAACTTCGCTAGGTGTATCTAATCTTAACTCTCTATAAAAAGCATTTGCATCAGCGCCGCTCTTTTTAGCGTGCCCAATGGTCGTCTTCTTTTGACGAATCTTCTTTACCGCACCAAAACCAATTTGCAGCGCGTTGTAACCGTCTGTTTCTTCGGTTTTAACCTGGGTAACTGGGCATGGCCCTGCTTGAATTATTGTTACCTGCGTCGCTATACCACTTTCGTCGTATACACGCGTTGTACCAATTTTTTTTCCAATTAACATTTGTGACATCTTTAAGTCCAAATCTTATCTTAATAATTTATTTAATCTACATGTCGAATCAATATTCGACCTTCATTCTCAAACGGTAACACTACACACGGATTTTAATAAAGACGCCTGCTGGAACTACTAACCTGTTTAATGCTTCAACAGTCCTTGGGTTTGCTTCATATATATCGATGATACGTTTATGTGTACGCATTTCGAACTGTTCACGAGACTTCTTGTCGATGAAAGGAGATCTTAATACTGTGTATCTTTCGACACGGGTAGGTAGTGGAATTGGGCCACTTACCTTAGCATTTGTTCTCTTTGCTTGTTCAACGATTTCTTTAGCCGAGGCATCAAGAGCACCGTGATCATAAGCTTCCATTCGAATTCTAATTCTTTCGGTTTCCAAATTTAGAAACTCCAATTAAACTACAATTAACATACTTGTTGCTAAGGCAACGTCAATTCACTATTCTTTTTTTAACCAAGACAGCGATGCTGTTGCTTGGATTAAAGCAATTCAGTATTATATAAAGTAAGACTGAACTGTCAAACGTAAAAAAATATTTTCACCTATTTTTTTGCGAAATCTTAATATATTTTATTAAGTGTGCCATTTTGCGGGATTAAATCTACAAAGTTAACGCCTTTTTCAAAACGATACCTTTATGATTCAATTATCACTACCGCAGGTGGCACCTGCTCGCTTCAAAATTGATCAAGTATTATAACAATACCAAGGGCAATGTCAAATGTTATTAAGCATTTGCTTCAATAACTTTTTGCGCCTGACCTGCTGGCATCTCTTCATAAGCCTTAGGCTCCATACTATAACTCGCACGGCCTTGTGTTAAGCCACGAAGATTAGTTGCATAGCCAAACATTTCATTTAACGGTACAGAGGCATTGATAATACGGATATTTGATTTTTGCTCGGTATTTTCAATGACCGCACGTTTTCTGGCCAAGTCGCCCTGCACTGTACCAAAGAAATCTTCTGGTGTTACTACTTGCAGCTTCATAATTGGCTCTAACAGTACTGGTCTAGCCTGTTTGACTGCATCTTGAAAAGCCATTCTACCAGCTTGTTGGAATGCATTTTCATTTGAATCGACCGGATGGTATGAACCTTCAAGAATTTTGACATCCACATTGATCATTGGGTAACCAGCGAGTACACCAGCAAGTGAGCCTTCATAACACCCTTTGATGGTTGGCTTGATATATTCACGGGGAATAGTACCACCAACAACTTTACTCTCTACCACGATACCATTTTCAGCAGTACAGTCGTCTGCTGGTACATATGGTTCCATTGAAATAACCGCATGACCATATTGACCACGACCACCTGATTGTTTCACATATTTACCAACACCTTTAGATGCCGCTTGGATTGTTTCACGATAAGAAACACGTGGTTGCCCTACTTCTACCTGTACACCCATTTCACGGGTAATACGATGTTGTAACACTTCAAGATGAAGTTCGCCCATACCACTAATAATGGTTTGGCCAGTTTCATCATCATATTCAGTTTTAAAAGTTGGATCTTCACGTCTTAATTTTTCAAGCGCATCTGCAAGCTTAGGACGATCTCCAGCAGTTTTAGGTTCAATAGATAAACTAATAACCGGATCTGGGAAATCGATATTGTCTAGCAAAAATTTGTCATCTTGCATACAGATGGTATCACCTGTCATGGTATTTTTTAAACCAATAAAAGCCACGATATCACCTGCATATACAGTATCTTGCAGTTTTTTCTCTGCAGCATGCATACGACAGATCTTATTAATATTTTCACGTTTATCTCTAGTAGAGTTATAAACGCGTGTACCAGATTCTAAGGAACCAGAATAAACACGGGCAAACGTTAAGTCGCCATGTGTATCTGATGCAATTTTAAATGCCAAGGCAACAAAAGGACCATCTTTATCTGCAGGCAATTCTATTTCATTGTCACTACCAGGTTTTGTTGCTTTTACAACCTGACGCTCCAATGGAGACGGCAAATAATCTAAGACGCCATCCAATACTTTTCGAGAACCAATGCTTTGTAATGCTGATCCACAAAATACAGGAAATAAACCGCGTGTTAAACACCCTGTTCTTAACGCCGCTTTGATTTCGTCGTTTGAAATTTCTTCATCTTCAAGGAATTTTTCCATTAACGCTTCATCAAAATCAGCTGCCGCTTCGATCATTGCTGTACGTGCTTCTGCAGCTGCTTCTTTGTATTCTTCAGGAATTTCGATTTCCTTGACGTCTTTACCCACTTTGCTTTCAGTGTAATGAAACGCTTTCATCTCAATTAAGTCAACCATACCTGTAAATGTTTCAGAAAAGCCGATAGGGATCTGAACGCGTACAGGATTAGCAGCTAGTTTTTCAACCAAACTGGCAATCGCCATATCATAATCTGCACCAACTTTATCCATTTTATTCATATAACAAATACAAGGGACATTATATTTTTCTGCTTGACGCCATACTGTTTCAGATTGTGCCTGCACACCTTCACTTGAATCAAATACCGCTATCGCGCCATCTAATACACGTAAAGAGCGTTCTACTTCAACAGTAAAATCGACGTGCCCTGGTGTATCAATTAAGTTAATGGTGTAACCTTTCCATGGACAAGTCGTTGCAGCAGAGGTAATGGTAATTCCACGCTCTTGCTCTTCTTCCATGTGATCCATAATCGCCTGGCCGTTATGCACTTCACCAATCTTATGACTGATACCTGTGTAGTACAAGATGCGCTCAGATACAGTTGTTTTACCCGCGTCAATGTGGGCCATTACACCAATATTACGTAATTTTGTTAAATCAAGACTCATTTTGGGACCTACTATTTACTGTTAAATTTTCAAATTTTATTTAATTAATACGTTATCGATTATCCAAATAACGGGTATATACAAAAAAGCCACAATTAGTGTTTATCAAGCTAATTGTGGCTTAAGATATTTTTTATTGGTTTACCATGCGAAGTGAGAGAATGCTTTATTCGCATCTGCCATACGATGCACATTTTCACGTGTTGTCATCGCTGTGCCTTCTTTACGATAAGCAGCCATAAGTTCTTCGCTTAAACGTTCACACATTGGCTTACCCTTTTTAGCACGTGCTGCAGTCAAAATCCATCTAAATGATAGTGCTGTTTGACGGCTTGGTTTTACTTGCATTGGCACTTGATATGTTGAACCACCGACACGTTTGCTACGCACTTCGATCATTGGTTTAACATTTTTAATTGCAGCGTCAAACACTTCGATAGGTTCTACTTCTGAAATCTTCTTTTCAATGATGTCCATTGCATCGTACACTACTTTAACGGCAACGCTTTTCTTACCGTCTAACATTAAGCAGTTAATAAACTTTGAAACCACTTTGCTGTTATATCTAGCATCTGGTCTCAATTGTTTTGCTGAAGCTGTAAATCGCCTAGGCATTTTTTACTTATCCTTATGTATTTTTAGAACCGTACTTACTACGACCTTGTTTACGTTCACTAACACCTAATGTATCCAACGCGCCACGCACAATGTGATACCTTACACCAGGTAAATCACGTACACGACCGCCTCTTACTAACACAATACTATGTTCCTGTAAGTTGTGGTCAATACCTGGGATATAGGCTGTTACTTCTTTACCATTGCTCAATCTAACCCTAGCTACTTTACGTAACGCCGAGTTAGGTTTTTTTGGTGTTTGTGTTTTAACTTGCAAACATACACCACGTCTTTGCGGACAAATATCTAAGTCGGGTGACTTCGTTCTTTTTTTGCTCGATTTACGAGACTTTCTAACTAACTGATTAATAGTAGGCATCTACTGTACTACTCCAAATATTATTTTCTACATCTAATATTAAAATAAGCCAACACTCAGTTTATAAACCAAGTGCCGCTTTAACTTTTGCATCTTGCGCTTCATCGGTACTTTTTTGCTGTATAAAATCTTCATTATCTGCGTCACCCAAAAGCTCAGGTTCAGCTAAATGACTAATCTTGATGTCTAGATAAGGCTTAAACGCTGTACCGGCAGGAATAAGGTGACCTAAGATCACATTTTCTTTCAATCCAAGTAAAGGATCAACCTTACCACAAATACTAGCCTCTGTCAAGACTCTTGTTGTTTCTTGGAAACTTGCCGCAGAAACAAAACTTTCGCTTTGTAGCGCTGATTTAGTGATACCTAGAAGTAGCGTTGTCGCTTTAGCTGGTCTACACTTGACACCTTTGGCTATTTCGCCACCAATACCGAGTATAGGTTCGTTTGCTTTTTCAATTTCTGACTTACTTAAGATGTCACCAACGACTAAATCAGTATCACCACCATCAGTAATCTTTAAGCTACTTAAAATTGATTTATTCGCTTTTCTAAATACAAATTTATCAACGACATCACCAGGTAATACCATTGCATCACCTGCATTTTCAATCTTCACTTTACGTAACATCTGATTAATAACGACTTCAACGTGCTTATCATCAATTTTTACGCCTTGTGCACGGTATACATTTTGAATTTCAGTTAGTAAATAACCTTGTAGCGCTTCTTCACCACGAATTCTCAAAATATCATGCGGTACTAAAGGCCCATCAGTCAATGGTTCACCAGCGATTACTTCATCACCAGTATGTACGTTTAATCGTTTATCATGAGGCACATGATGATCTACTTCAAGGCCTGCTTGACTTCTAACAATTACCGTCATTTTACCACGACGCTTGTCGCTACGTAATTCTACAATACCAGAAATTTCTGCCATTGCAGATGGATCTTTAGGTTTACGTGCTTCAAAGATTTCTGTAATACGTGGTAAACCACCAGTAATATCTTGTGTACCAGACATTGCACGAGGTTGTTGTGCTAACAAACCACCAGGCTCAATTTCTTGACCTTCATCAACAACAATACGCGCCTTCGCAGGTAAGTAATGGAAGTCTAAGATCTTGCCATCAGCATCTTCAATAACGACACGAGGATGTTTTTCACCCTTATGTTCAATAACAATGGTTTGAGCCTTTTGATGCCCTTTAACCATTTCAGTCTTAATGGTTTCACCCTCTTCGATATCAACATAATGTACAAAACCTTTGGCTTCAGACAAAATTGGAATACGATGGGGATCCCATTCAAACAGTGCATCGCCCTGGAATACTTCAGCACCGTCGTTAACGAGTACTTCAGAACCATACGGTGCCCTAAACCTATCAAGTTCACGTCCTTTTTCATCAATAACAGCAATTTCACCGTTACGTTTAAGGGACATCGTCTTGCTTGAGCCATCTTTTTGCTTGGCATCAACAACAATCAAGTGTTCGAGATACTTCACAGTACCAGAGACTGTCGATTTGATTTGATTTTCAATAATTGTACGTTCTGCAATACCACCGGTATGGAACGTACGCATGGTTAACTGTGTACCAGGTTCACCAATCGATTGCGCACCGATAATACCTACAGCAAGACCTTCTTCGACCATACGCCCAGTACTTAAATCCATGCCGTAACATGTTGCGCAAATACCAATAGGGCTTTCACAAGTCATTACACTTCGAACACGAATGGTGTCTAAACCAAGTGCCTCAACCGAACGCGCTTGTTCTTTGGTGATTAGACCATTTTCTTGAACGATGGTTTCATCGGTAATTGGGTTACGTATTGTATCCCTCGCTGTGCGCCCATAAACGACTTCACGCAATGGTATGGCAACTTTTTCACCTTTATAAACCACGCTTTTATTCACACCTTGTAATGTACCGCAATCATAAATATTTACGATTACATTTTGACATACATCAGCAAGTTTACGTGTTAAGTAACCGGAGTCTGCTGTTTTAAGCGCGGTATCGGCCAAACCTTTACGAGCGCCGTGCGTTGAACTAAAGTATTCAAGTACACTTAAGCCTTCGCGGAAGTTTGATTTAATCGGTGTTTCAATAATTTCACCAGATGGTTTCGCCATTAACGCACGCATACCAGCAAGCTGTTGAATCTGGTCAACACTACCTCGTGCGCCAGAGTTCGTCATCAAGAAAATTGGATTCAAATATGGAACGTCATCACGAACATCATTTTCGAGTTCGCCCATCATTTCATTGGTGACTTCAACACGGGCATGCGTCCAAGCATCAATAATCTGATTATATCTTTCCACTTCGGTAATAGCACCGAGTGCAAAGTTATTGGCAATTTCATCTACACGATGTTGTGTTTTTTCAATAATTTGCGGTTTCTTTGAAGGAATACGCATATCGGTAATACAAATTGATAACCCACTTAGTGTTGCACGACTAAAGCCCATCTCTTTAATGGTATCAAGTAGTTCAATGGTATCTTTACGACCTGAAAATTCGAAACAATCACTAATTACATTACCAATTGCTTTATTAACCATTTGGAAATTATAAAATGGCATAGCTTCAGAAAGCGCATCGTTAAACAAACAACGCCCTACTGATGTATCAATCACTTCACCATATTTACCAAAATTACGATTTTTATCCATCGTCCGTTTGTTTTTAGGTAAACGTACTTTGATAATCGAATGTGTATGAATCTTACCTAAATCCCACGCAAGGAATGCTTCTCTATACGAACTAAAACGCATACCTTCACCAATTTGACCATCTCGCATAAGGGTAATGTAATAATTACCCAAAACAATATCTTGCGATGGCGACATAATTGGCGAACCATTTTGTGGCGAGAAAATATTGTGCGTTGACATGATCAAACAATGCGCTTCAGTTTGTGCTTCGACACTTAACGGTAAATGGACAGCCATTTGATCGCCATCGAAGTCGGCATTAAAACCTTTACAGACCAATGGGTGCACACGAATGGCATTACCTTCTACTAAGGTAGGTTCAAAAGCTTGAATACCCATTCTATGCAATGTTGGCGCACGATTTAATAATACTGGATGTTCAAAGATCACTTCATCTAAGATATCCCATACTAGCTCGTCTTTACGTTCGAGCATTTTTTTAGCACTTTTAATCGTGTCAGCTAAACCACGATCTTTTAATCTTTTAATGATAAACGGTTGGTATAATTCTAATGCGATTTTTTTTGGTAAACCACATTGATTTAATTTTAATGTAGGACCAACAACAATCACTGAACGTGCAGAATAATCGACACGTTTACCCAATAAGTTTTCGCGGAAACGACCTTGTTTACCCTTGATCATATCGGTCAAACTTTTAAGCGGTCTATTGCTAGAACCTAGTACAGGTCTACGGCAACGGCCGTTATCAAACAGTGCATCGACTGCTTGTTGCAACATACGCTTTTCGTTACGAATAATGACTTCTGGTGCATTTAGATCAACTAGTTTTTTTAATCGATTATTACGATTAATAATACGACGATAGAGATCATTTAAATCACTTGTCGCAAAGTTACCAGAATCTAATAATACCAAAGGACGCAAATCTGGCGGTATAACCGGAATCACATCTTGAATCATCCATTCAGGATTGTTATCACTATTTTTTAATGACTCAACAATTTTTAAACGTTTTGTTAAATCTTTGATCTTTTGTTGACTACCTGTTGCTGCAAGCTCTTCACGCAATTCAACAGTTGTTTCCTGTAGATTAAGCCGTTTAAGAAGAGACCTAAGTGCTTCAGCACCCATTTCTGCCTTAAATGCAGAGCCATAATTTGTTACGGCCTGACGATATTCTTCTTCGCTCAGTAGTTCTCGTTCAACCAAAGGGGTATCACCTGGATCAACAACGACATAATCTTGAAAATAAGCAATCTTTTCAATATCAGAAGTCTTCATCGCAAGTAAATTGGCAAGCCTCGATGGCATTGCCTTGAAAAACCAAATATGTACTACAGATGCGGCAAGATTAATATGCCCCATACGTTTACGTCGTACACGACTGTGGGTAACTTTGACACCACAACGGTCACAAATAATACCCTTAAATTTGGTACCTTTATATTTTCCGCAAGAACATTCCCAGTCTCGTTCAGGACCAAAGATCCTTTCACAAAAAAGGCCATCTTTTTCTGCTCTGTACGTACGATAATTTATCGTTTCAGGCTTGCGCACTTCGCCAAATGACCAACTTCTAATGTCATTTGCACTTGCAAGACCTATTTTTACTGAACCATAATCATTTATGCGGTCATAAATTGATTCTGCCATTTCAGTTTGGCTCCTTACTTACCTATGTTAGGTTAAACGAGTTTAGCAAACTCTCTTTTTTTCCAACTGAATATTCAAACCAAGACCACGAATCTCGTTACAAAGTACATCGAATGAAACAGGGGTACCCGCTTCAAGTGTGTTTGTACCTTTAACCATTGATTCATATATCTTAGTACGACCTTCAACATCATCGCTTTTCACAGTTAGTAATTCTTGTAAAATATAAGCGGCACCATATGCTTCAAGGCCCCAAACTTCCATTTCTCCAAATCGCTGTCCACCAGTTCTCGCTTTACCACCTAATGGTTGTTGCGTAATCAAACTGTATGGTCCCGTAGCGCGCGCATGAATCTTATCATCAACCAAGTGATGTAATTTCAGCATGTACATACGACCAACGTTTACCTGTTGCTCAAACGGTTCACCAGAGCGACCATCATATACGGTGATTTTTCCACCATATGGCATACTTTCATAAATCTGCGTTGCGCTAGGTGCTTCCTTTTTATCTAAATGCTCTTTTGCTAATCCTTGAACATATTCATTCGCTTCATTAACAGCAGCATGTACTTCGGCTTCATTACAACCACCGAATACAGGTGTTACCGCTTGGAATCCTAAAATACCAGCAGCCCAACCTAAATGTGTTTCAAGTACCTGTCCCACGTTCATACGACCAGGAATACCAAGAGGATTTAAACAAATATCTAAAGGTGTGCCATCGGCGAGGTATGGCATATCTTCCACAGGTAAGACGCGAGCAATAACACCCTTATTACCGTGGCGACCCGCCATTTTATCACCGACTTTGAGTGTACGTTTTGTCGCAACCCAAACTTTGACCATTTCTAATACACCTGAAGGTAGTTCGTCACCACGTTTCAGTTGTACAATACGACGTTCCATTTCATTTTTTAGATCTTCAATACGATCTATAAACAATTTAATGGTTGGCGCTACTTCATCACGTTTAGCTACAGGTGTTATCCAATTGACATCAAATGTATCAATTTGTTCGATGATTACTTCATCGTTAGCACTCACACCTAATTTTTGCTTCGTTGAAGGGTCAACAAGTTGACCGCCCAATGATTCGTTTAAGATCTGCGCAAGTTGTCTAAAGACATTGGCAATTTCTAATGTCTTCAGTTCGCGATATTCTTTGAGTTCACGCATTTGTTCTTTGCGTTGTTCTTCATCCATATACATTCTACGTGAAAAACGTTTGGTCTTGATGACTACGCCACCTTCACCACTTGGTAATTCAAGTGATTCATTTTTGACATCTTCACCAGCTCTACCAAAGATTGCATAGAGTAGTTTTTCTTCAGGTGAAAGTTCACTCTTACTTTTAGGTGATACTTTACCAACGAGTATATCGCCAACACTAAGTTTTGTGCCGACTTGAATCACGCCGTCTTCATCGAGATATGCCAATGCTTTTTCAGAAACATTTGGTATATCACGGGTGAATTCTTCGCGACCTAATTTTGTTTCACGAATTTCAACATCATAACAATTGATATGAATTGAAGTATATGCATCGTGTTTAACCAAATTTTCATTGACTAAAATCGCATCTTCAAAGTTGTAACCTTCATACATCATAAAACCTACAAGTAGGTTTTTACCGAGCGCCAATTGACCTTGCTGTGTAGCAGCACCATCTGCAATCACTTGCCCTGCTTCTACTTCTTCACCAAGTGCAATAATTGGTTTTTGGTTTTGACAAGTACGTTCATTCAAACCTACGAATTTACGTAATTTATAAACATCTGCATGATTAATTACAATTTTAGAGGCATCAACATAAGTAACGGTGCCTGCAACACGAGAACGTACAAGCATACTACTTGAATTAGCCACTTCACGTTCCATACCAGTTGAAACAATCGGCGCTTCAGCAATAATCAATGGTACCGCTTGACGTTGCATGTTTGAACCCATTAGGGCGCGGTTAGCATCATCATGTTCCAAAAACGGAATTAATGCCGCTGAAACACCAACGGTTTGTTTTGATGAAACATCAACATAATCAATCTCACTTGAATCCGTTGAGGCAAGGTCTCCATTAACACGCACAAGCGAATATCCTGGAACGACTTTTACACCTTCATCGCCTAAGCAATCAACTGGAGACAAAATTGCTTCCATTTCTTGATCGGCACGTAAGAATTGTAAGTTTTTATCAAGGCCATCTTTGATCACCTTACGATAAGGTGTCACTAAGAATCCGTATTGATCAACATTAGAATAAATCGCCAATGACGAAATCAAACCAATGTTGGTACCTTCAGGTGTTTCAATCGGGCAGATACGACCATAATGACTAATATGTACATCACGTACTTCAAAACCTGCGCGTTTACGATTTAAACCACCTGGGCCAAGTGCTGATAATCGACGTTCATGCGCCAACTGACTAAGCGGATTGGTTTGATCTACAACCTGACTTAATTCGCCACGACCGAAGAAGAAATCTACACTGCTTGTTACACTCTTAGAGTTAATAAGCTCAGCAATACGTTTGACTTCATTCATGTCCTTGAGACTCATACGTTCTTGCACAGAACGACGTAACTTCAAGAACCCTTTGCGAATTTCGTCACCTGCGAGTTCAGAAATTGTTTTAAGACGTCTGTTACCTAAGTGATCAATATCGTCAACATGACCTTCACCATTACGTAACCCCACAATATATTGCAGTGAGCTTAAAAAGTCTTCTGGACGCAATGTCATTTCTGTTTCAGGAATATCTTGATCATACTTACGATTGACACGGAATCGACCAACACGGCCTAAACGGTAACGGTTGCAATCATAAAATTTTTCGGTGAATAGTTGTTCTGCTTTTTCAGCCTTTGCAGGATTACCTGGACGTAGTCTTGCATATATTTTTAATAACGCCTCTTCGCGATCCATGCAACCGTCGTCAATAAGAGAGTTCAGGATCAAAGGATCAACAACTTTTTCGATTACTTCTAATTTTTTAAGCGCTGATTGTTGAATTTGCTGCAGGTTGTCACCGATCTGAAACCCTGGTGAAAGTAAGACTTCACCAGATTCTGTGTCAATGACCTCACCTACAGTCCACATTTCTTCAGTTAAATCAGCAACCTTAAGTGATTTGGTATCATAAAATTCACGAATGATATCTTCAGTAGCACTGAAACGATCATCCATTGCTCTTAAAAATGTCATCGCACTGATCTTTGATGATTGATCAATACGGACGACCATAATATCTTTTTTGGTTACGTTAATTTCGATCCAACTACCACGTTCAGGAATAATCCTGGCCGCGTGTAACGGACGATCGCCTTCTAAACTATCAACGACAAAGTCAACACCGGGACTACGGTGTAACTGATTAACAATAACACGTTCGGCGCCGTTGATAATAAATTCACCGCCACCGATCATAATAGGTAATTCACCCAAAAAGAGTGAATCTTCCATAATTTCATCACTACTCTTGCGCGTTAAGCGTACACGTACCCTAAATGGTAAGCCATATGTAAGCCTTAATTCACGACAGTCATCTGATGTATAGCGAGGCATGCCAAGCTCATAATCAAGATACTCTAGTGCTATTTCTTCATTATAACTAACAATCGGAAATATTTCATGTAGTAGCGCTTCTAAGCCTACTTTTTCCCTTTTGTCTGGGGAAACATCGGTTTGCAAAAATTTTGAATAACTCGATGTTTGAATACGCGTTAAGTTTGGGACTTCTAGCGCTTCTTCAATTTTACCAAAATCGCGGATTGGTTTTACAGCCATGATTTCTCCTAGGCAATATTTTTTAAAAAACAGTTGAGTCATCAGGCGTTCTGATGACCCAACTGATAAAAAACAAATTAGGCACTCGTGTTAAAGTTTGCGATATACATCGCGTAGTTAAGATAAATTCATCTGCTACAACACTTTAAACAAGCAGCATATCACGTCTTAAAAACTACTTGAGTTCTACTGCTGCACCTGCATCTTCAAGTTCTTTCTTCAAAGCTTCAGCATCTTCTTTGCTTACACCTTCTTTAACTGCTTTAGGAGCACTATCAACTAATTCTTTAGCTTCTTTAAGCCCAAGACCAGTTGCGCCACGAACAGCTTTAATTACTTGAATCTTTTTGTCGCCAGCTTCTTTTAGGATGACATCAAAAGCTGTTTGTTCTTCAGCTTCTTCACCACCACCACCGCCACCAGGGCCAGCCATCATTACAGCGCCGCCTGCAGCAGGTTCAATGCCGTGCTCATCTTTTAAATAATCAGCTAAATCTTTAGCTTGTAGTAAAGTTAATGCAACAATGCTGTCACCAATTTTTTTGATATCATCACTGTATGTTTTTGCTTCGTCACTCATGTTATTACTCCAGATTTTCTAAGTGTTAATGCGTTTAAGTGCCGAAACCACTCGATTTCGTTTTACCCTTTCAGGACAGTTAAACACCATTTACATTTTTATTCTTTATTTTCAATTAATGTCTTAATGCAACCTGCAATCACAGCGGCAGGAGATGTCATTGAACGTACCAAGTTGCTACCAGGTGAAGTTGCAGCGGTAACAATTTGACCTTGCAATTCAACACGGTTTGGTAATTTCGCTAATGCAAGCGTTGCTTTCGCATCGATTGAAGTACCGTCAAGATATGCACCCTTGATAGAAAGGTTTTCTAACTTTTCATCCCAGGTTTTTAGTTCTTTGACTAAATCAACAATACTGTCTGCACCGTAAGCAATAGCAGATGGGCCGTTAATCAAACCACCTAATGGCGCCATATCCATGTCTGTAAACAAACGGCGCGCTAATGCGTTTTTAACAACTGTAACGGTGATGTCTTTGTCTGCCAATGCACCACGCATTTCATTGTTTTCTACACCTTCAATACCACGGGTAGAAACAACAACACATTCTGTTAGGTCTGTGAAGCGTGTTCTGTATTCTTTTTCGATAAAACCTTTTACTGTTTTACTCATAATATCCTCGTTCTATCGTAATGGTTTATAAGTCTGTATCTACTATAACCGAAGGGCTCATCGTTGCTGAGAGCGCAACCTTTTTAATAAATTGACCTTTGAGTGTAGTAGGTTGTAGTTTTTTAATTGTCTTTACAAAATCAACAATGTTATCTTGAAGTTTGTTATCATCAAAACTTAACTTGCCTACAGAAGCTTGTACATTACCTAAAGCATCATTTTTAAAATCTACTTTACCAGCAACATAATCTTTAACTGCAGCTTCTACCTTTGGGGTAACTGTGCCATTTTTAGGAGAAGGCATTTTACCTTGCGGCCCTAAAACACGACCTAGTTTACCAACTTGCCCCATCATGCGTGGGTGGGCAATAGCGACATCGAAATCTAACCAACCTTTTTGAACTTTTTCGACGAGTTCTGCACCACCAACTTCAATGGCACCAGCAGCTTCGGCTTTTGCAACTTCATCACCTTCGCAAAACGCAATAACCCTTAACGTTTTACCAATACCGTGGGGTAAACTAATCGCGCCACGTACTATTTGATCTGCTTGTCTTGCATCAATGCCTAAGTGCATTGCGACTTCGACTGATTGATCAAACTTCACTGAAGCCCAACCTTTAAGCGTTTTTACAGCATCTGCAATGCTCACAACAGCTTCGCCGTCATGATCTTTTGCTAGTTGCTGATATCTTTTGCTTCTTTTTTTCATGATATCCTTTCGTAACTAAACGTCACTACCACAATCTAAGGTCTGTGGTAAACCTTTTATGAATCAAATATGAATCAAATATGAATCAAAAACTTAAATAAATTTATTCAACTTCGATACCCATACTGCGTGCAGTGCCAGCAATAATCTTTGCGCCTGCTTTGATATCAAATGCGTTTAAATCATTCATTTTTGTCTTTGCAATTTCTTCGAGTTGTGCCTGAGTAACTGTACCTACTTTATCAGTATGTGGCACACCAGACCCTTTTTCGATACCAGCCGCTTGAAGCAACAACGCTGCTGCAGGTGGACTTTTGATAACGAAGTCAAACGTACGATCGGCATAAACCGAAATAACAACAGGTAATGTCATACCTGCCATATCAGAAGTACGTTCGTTAAACTGTGACACAAATTGACCAATATTAACACCATGTTGACCTAATGCAGGACCAATTGGTGGTGCCGGAGTAGCTTTGCCACCTGGGGCTTGAATCTTAATTTGCGCTGTAATTTCTTTTGCCATTATAATTTCCTAAAAAAACGGTTGTTCTCTATATTAAAAACGCTTGAAGCTTTGCGTAATAGCTTAAATTTTATTTTTGTTTATACCTATAATTTTTCGAGCTGCCAATATTCAATATCTAGTGGCGTTTCGCGACCAAAAATGGAGACCAATACACGTACGGTACCTTTTTCTGGATCTATACTTTCAACGACACCTTCATAACCTTCAAAAGCACCACCCTTAACTTTAACTTGATCATCTTTAGCAAATTCCATTTGAATTGCCGGACTCGCCTCAGCTTCTTCAACCTGACCGAGCATCTTAGATACCTCTATCGGGCTCATTTCACTTGGACGACCTTCTGATCCAATAAAATCACCAACCCCTGTAGTTTCTTTAAACATAAACCAACTACGTTCTGGACATGTGCCATTTTCTGCCATGTACATTTCAATAAAGACGTAGCCAGGGTAAAGCTTTCGCTCTGTCACGCGATGTGAGTTACCACGAACACGTTTTACTTTTTCTGTTGGTACACAGACACGAACAATCTCGTCGGATAAACCTTCTTCTTCAATCTTGCGATCGAGTAATTTTTTAACCATTGTTTCACGGTTCACTGCAACGCGTAAAACATACCACAAAGCAGTCGCTGCTTTGTTAAGTCCTAATCCATCACTGTTTGATGATTCTTCAGAGGATACTACAGCTTCAGCTTGCACCTGCGCCGCTTCTTCTGTGTTATCTTCTAGGTTGTTTTGTTCTTCTGAATCAGCCATTGCTTCATCCTAAATTATTTTTACAATACAAATTAATTTACCAGTTACCGTTCGTAAATGAAATCGAAACCAAATCCCAATCCCATATCAACAGCAAATAATATAGTAGCCATCAGCAAAAGCACTACGATAACGACTATCGTTGAAGTACGAACTTCTTTCCACGTTGCCCAACTTACCTTTTTCATTTCACCTTCTGTGGCGATCAAAAAATCAGCAAATTTAGGCGTGTTTAGCACTTTGAAAATTGCATATACTAATCCCAGAAACAACACCATGGGAATACCTACCTGAAACCAAATCTTGTTATCAGATTGTAGTACTTCAAGCTTTTCATACAATGCATTACACCCAAGTGCCGATAGCATACCTGTTGCAATTGCTGTGCATAATCGGGTATAGTATCCTTGCCCACGCTTGTAAAATTCAAATGCCATGTTGTTTCCTTTGGTTATATCTAAAACACGCCAGGAGGGAATCGAACCCACAACCTGCGGCTTTGGAGACCGCTGCTCTACCTAGTTGAGCTACTGACGCATTGCGATCGCCCATATTGAGCAATCGTATTATTTTTTTCTTAACTTATGAAGCGTACGTCGACGCAAGCGCTTGCTGTACTTCATGAGTTCCAATTTCGGCACACCGCCTGAAATATTTACTTCTACACGATAATTGCGATCACCGGTCTCAGTACATTCTAGCCAGTAGTATTCTCTTTTTTGTTTCTTTGCCATCTTAAATTACCCATTTCCATATAATTGGAAGTGCACCTTAAAAACTACTAAAGGTGGTTAAGTTTCTTCGACTTAACCACCTTTGGTATATATATTTCAACAAGCTATGTTTCGCTTGTTATTTTTATTACTCTACGATTTCAATAACAACACCAGCACCAACAGTACGTCCACCTTCACGAACCGCAAAACGCAAACCTGCGTCCATAGCGATTGGATTGATGATTGTAACGTCACATGTAATGTTATCACCAGGCATACACATTTCTGCGCCGCCAGTAAGTTCTAGTGAACCGGTAATATCTGTTGTACGGAAGTAGAACTGAGGACGGTATCCTGAGAAGAATGGCGTATGACGACCACCCTCTTCTTTTGTTAATACGTAAATTTCAGCTTTAAACTTAGTATGCGGTGTAATTGAACCCTTTTTAGCAAGGATCTGACCACGAATAATATCTTCTTTATCAACACCACGAAGAAGAAGGCCGACGTTGTCACCAGCTTGTCCTTCATCTAATGTTTTGTTAAACATTTCAACACCAGTACATGTTGTCACTGTTGTATCTTTGATACCAACAATTTCGATTTCATCACCAATATGAATAATGCCTTGTTCAATACGACCAGTCGCAACAGTACCACGACCTTTGATTGAGAAAACATCTTCAACCGGCATACAGAAATCTTTATCTAATTCACGAGTTGGTTCAGGAATAAATGCATCTAATGCATCAAGTAACTCTTGAATACATTTGGTTTTTTCTTCATCTGTTGGATTTTCAAGCGCAGTTGAAGCAGACCCTTTAACGATTGGGGCATCCTTACCGTCTAGTTCTGAGAAGCCATATTTTTCTAATAGCTCAACAACTTCCATCTCAACAAGCTCAAGTAGCTCTTCGTCATCTACAAGATCGCATTTGTTTAAGAATACAACCAAAGCTGGGACGTTTACCTGCTTAGCAAGCAACACGTGCTCGCGAGTTTGCGGCATAGGGCCGTCAGCAGCAGATACAACTAAAATTGAACCATCCATTTGCGCAGCACCAGTAATCATGTTCTTGATGTAATCGGCGTGGCCTGGGCAGTCGATATGCGCATAGTGACGTGTTTCTGATTCATACTCAGTATGACTCGTTGCAATCGTGATAATTTTTGTAGAATCACGACGACCTTGAGATTCAGACGCCTTAGCAACTTCATCGTAACTAATTGCTTTCGCTAAACCTTTAGCACCCTGCACAACTGTAAGCGCAGCTGTTAATGTTGTTTTTCCGTGATCAATGTGCCCGATAGTACCAACGTTAACGTGTGGCTTATTTCTTTCGAATGTCTCCTTGGCCATCTTAAAGAGCCTCCTATTTCATAAAGGGGAGATTAATTTTATTGTCAAATTTCGCTAAACCACCTCATAAGATGACTAGCGAACATATCTTTAATCTGCATACAAACAGATATAATCAAAGCTGCTGGCGGGATTTGAACCCGCGACCTCGTCCTTACCAAGGACGCGCTCTACCAACTGAGCTACAGTAGCGCAAAACAGAGCTAAACATTTTGCTATCAGTACTAAAAATGGCATTTTTGTCTCCTAAATTTAGTACTATCCGCTCAGCGGATAAATGCAGAGTTCTTAAAAAGGACAGATCTAATATCTGTTTTTAAACACCCTAACATCTTGTTATAACTACACTTAGGAAAGCAATGCACGTAAATTTAACGTGATGTATGCAACCTATTCGCTCAACAAGACAGAGTATGATAGTGAAATATCCCCCACATGCCAACAGAAAACTGATAAAAAAAAGTTTTTTTTGAAGACATATGTCGTCGCCACCCCAACAACGCACTTTAAATCTTATATTATGACTACTTAACCTTATAATCTAACCTTACTATACACCATGATCTATCACAAATCAAGTCACTACGATAATTGCGTTCAATTTGTATACCTAAATATGCACGCAGGCGCATTTCAAAACAAACGCCGAGACCCATTAACTGAGAATCATCGCTTATTAATATTAAAAAAGGCATAACCCCCACAGCCATCCCCTGATATATCACGTTTTATTGAATACCCAACCCCTGGCATCCATAAACGGTGTCTAGCTTAAAATGCGCCATCCCCGCACTAACACCCTTCAACTTGTTTAGCTTTACTTCCCCACACCCTAACCATATCAAGCATC
>Ga0255039_10000044_pt1 | contig 36270 bp, 65 predicted proteins | sample BC1_12_1_MG_FD_181713 | JGI IMG/M metagenome (GOLD analysis project Ga0255039, IMG submission 181713) | Seawater microbial communities from Strait of Georgia, British Columbia, Canada - BC1_12_1 | ecosystem: Environmental > Aquatic > Marine > Strait | place: Canada: British Columbia | collected... | reverse complement strand
AGTATAGAAAGATGTTAGTTAATTTAACTAATGTTGTGGAAACTAAGATGTGTGCGAATGATTGGGAAAGTATTGATTATTCGAAACTACCATCTTTAGCGTCATCTAGATATCAGAAGTCATTTGTGAAAAATGATACTGAAAGATATGATGAATATAAGAAAGGTTTGGTAGATGGGACTGCGAAAGTTAACGCTGGTGCGATTTACCCATATGATATTATTAAAAGTATTCATTTAGGTGGTGATGAAGTTGTTTCACAAAAACAATGGGAGTCTTTACCTAACTGGATGGAAAATTCAGATGAAAGGGTGTTACCTGTAGTGGATGTGTCAGGGTCAATGATTTGTCCAGCTGGTGGTAATGAAAATCTTAGTTGTATGGACGTAGCTATTTCATTGGGTATGTATATCTCAGAAAGAAATGAAGGTGACTTTAAAGATGCTTTCATCACTTTCTCAGAAAGTCCACAACTTCAGTATTTAACTGGTGGGGTTACAGAAAGAATGGATCAACTTAGAAGTGCTGATTGGGGTTTTAGTACAGATTTAGAAGCTGTGTTTAGTTTGATTTTAGATCAAGCTAAACTTAATGATATCCCACAGGATAAGATGCCGACTAAGATAATGATTTTATCAGACATGCAGTTCAATCAGGCAACAATTAGCGACTTAGGTTCTCAATCTATGATTGAATCTATGTATAATGAATATGGGTATAAAAAACCAGATATTATATATTGGAATTTAAACAATAGAGGGAGTAATTTCCCAGTGGAGTTTGATAAAGATGGGTGTGCTTTAGTGTCGGGTTTCAGCCCATCGATACTTAAACCTCTTTTGGCTGGAAAAAATATGACACCAGAATCCATAATGATGGATACTGTAAATGATGAAAGATATAGTTCTATAACTATATAAGACGTTCTTTGAAAAATTTTGTGATAATAAGGAATAATTACAGCAAATTAACCTAGATCTAAAACGAAGGGGCTTTGATATCCTCAGGTGTGGTTGTATTTATACTTCCCCACTATTTAAAAGTGTCAAAAACGATTCCGTATCACAAAAGTATTAGATGTAAAACGAATGGTTTCTGCAAACTTAAAAAACTAAGATAAAGTAGAAACGGGTTTTATTTCCCCTTTACCTAAAAAAAGTATAAAGGGGATAACCATAGGTGAGGTTTAAATGGGATTATCCCATCCTCTAGGTTGTAAAACATACCTTTTGGTTTTGTCACAAGTAAAAATAAGACATTCAGTGGGGCTGAGTTAACAATCTACCGTAATGACGGTCATTACGTAAAATTCATACCGAATCACCATTCCGACATCGAATTACTAAGAGAGGGTATTTTTTAATTAAAGTACCCTCTTTTTTTTTATATAAACATTTACAGTTAATAATATTTTATTTATCATTATAAAAAATAACAAAATATTATACATATGAAATATGAAAATAGTTACTAAAAATTGTAGTTTAACCAAAGGTGAGAGAGGGTATTTAATTTACCTAACAGATGATAACGGAAACTCTTTAGAGTGTCATGACGTAACAGGAGAAGAAGAAAGAGAAGAAAAAGAAAACCAACTAAGTAAAGAACATAATATTAGTGGTTCTGATGTTGAATACGTCTCATTAGAGAAGTATAAATCACAAAACAATAACTATACACCATTAATTTTGGTTTTTTATCTTAATGAGGAGTTATTCTCAATGCAAGACGCTATTAAATCTTACGGTGAAAACGTTAGACAATATTTAGAAAATAAAGGTGATAACGTTAGGTTATTCTTCTTACCTACTAAAGAGCCAGAAAAGATAACATGTATAAATCCTGTTTTTATTGAGGAAGAGGCTGAGTTTGATAAATTAAATGACTTAATAGAGGACATTAGTAATAAGTTTCAGGTGGGTGTGGAATAGTAAACGTCTGATTTTTATCAGATTTTTATGCGCGAGTAGACGACCTGTACACTTTATTGATACTCCATCCAGTCTTTTCAACAATTTTTTTATATAATTCAGTTCTATTTCTTTTAGAAACTAAACCAGTGAATAAGATATTTTTCATTTTATCATTAGATTCGTAGAAATTTCGTAACGTAGTGTATAACTTTTTAGCGTCTGATTTTGTTTTACAAGTGATAATATCAAATTCACCATCTTGATGTATTAATACTTTGTTAACAACATAATTTACTTGTTTAAGTAAGATACCTTTATGTCTTCTTAATAGAATCAATTTTATAATTTCTTTGGTTTCCATTCTTTTATCGTAACCAAATACGGTAAACTTTTCTTCGTAGAAGTACTCAACCTTATGGAGTATTGTCCACTTATCACTTTTTACGTTCACCTCTACATTTCTACCTAAACTATCTTTAGTGTAAAATTTTGGATCATTCTCTTCTTTTTCCTTTAACAGAAGTAATTCATAAATAACTGGTTTAGTTTTTTTATAGGCGTTTGTTGTTTTTGGGGTTAATACCTTATTTTTATCTTTAATTGTAAAGTATTTTTTTTTGGCATGTTTCTTATCTTCACCTTCGTAAATTAATTTTTTATGTTTACCATCTTTAGTTATAATAATTTTATACAACATAACTTTTATACTTTATTTTATGTTAAAAAATACTTATCATTATTAATAAATAAATAGAAAAATGGTAAAAGACTATTATAATATACTTGAAGTTGATAGATCAGCTTCTGAAAGGGACATAAAAAAATCGTACCGAAATTTATCTAAAAAGTATCATCCGGATAAAAATCCAGACAATAAAGAATCTGAAGATAAGTTTAAAGAAGTAGCTGAAGCTTATTCTATATTATCAAACAAAGAGAAAAGGGGTAACTATGATGCGTTTGGGGATCCAGACGGTCAACCACAAAATCCGTTTGGTGGTATGGATGATATATTCTCTCAGTTTTTTGGTGGTGACAGATCTGGTAGAGGTGGTGGTAGGAGAAGAGTTAAAGGTAGTGATATAAGAGTGAATATTCATATGTCACTAGAAGAAATGTATAGTGGTACCCATAAAACTATAAAATACCGAAGAAACAAAAAATGTAGTACCTGTAACGGTACTGGTGGGGATTCTAATACTTGTGGTAATTGTAAAGGGCATGGGATGGTAAATCAGATTCAAAATACACCTATGGGTAGAATGCAATCCACTATAAATTGTCCTAGTTGTGGTGGGTCTGGACAGGTTATAACAAACCCTTGTGGTGGATGTTCAGCCAATGGGGTAATTACTTCAGAAGAACAATTATCTTTTGACATACCTAAAGGGATAATGGATGGTGAAAGTTTAAGGGTAACAGGAAAAGGAAACTCAATTAAAAGTGGGGTTGACGGTGAATTATTTATTAATATAATTGAGAAGGCTCACGACAAATTTAGAAGGTCAGGATTAGATATCCACCAGAGAGTAAATTTACCATATAAAGATTTGGTGTTGGGTTCACCTATTGAAGTAGACACTATCGATGGTAAAATAAGAATGACTGTTAAAAGTGGTACGCAAGTCGGTAGTATGTTAAGAGTCCCACAGAAAGGGTTCATTAGGGATAACCAAAAGGGAGACATGATTGTTGAAGTTTGGTTGGAGATACCAAAAGAAGTTACAGAAGAAGAAAAAAAGATAATTGAGACATTATAATTTGATTTTTTAAAATATTATGTTTATTATTAAAATAAAAAAATAAATATGAAAAAAGAAAAATTTAAAACGTTAGTGGATAAAAGTGGTAAGTATATCACTATAGATTTCAACATTGGAGACTATCTTATTAATAAAGAATATAGTATGCGACATTCTAACACCCCAGAACTATATTCAACCGATACGACATTAGAACAAATAGATAGGAACCACCATAATGCGCTAATGGACGATTTTAAAGATATCGGTTGTGAATTAAAAGAGATACAATTTATATAAAAATAGATTAAATTAATAAACAAAAGAAAAAAGTATGGCAAAATTTGAAGAAGTATTCGAGGATACATTAACTTTATTCAATAGACACATTGAAGATAGTTCTATACCCAGAGTGGTAAAAATTAAAATCCTATCCAATGAAGGGATAAAAAAAGGGTTTGGTAACGTAACTAAGACACAAGAATTTGTTAAATTTATGACAGATTACGATGTTATTATACAAATTAATGAACCTATATTCGATCAGTTAGAAGACAATCAAAAGGAGTATATGGTAAAAGATTTATTAGCTAAAGTATTTTACGATGTTGATAAGGATAAAGTAAGTATTTTACAACACGATATTACTACTTTTAGTGGTGTATTAAGTAAATATGATATTGACACATACCTTTCGATAAAAGAAAGTATTGTAACATTATTAGAACAAAAACAAATTCAAGAAGACGCAAAAAAATAAATTATGGAAATTAATAAAGATGCAACATCTACAGAACTAACGGTTCAAGATAAAAATTGGGAACTAATGAGTGTATTAGGGATGAAATGGTCAGAGACTACTGACTTAACAGATGAAGATAGAGATTTCCTATTAGGGAAAGTGGAAATAGTAAAAAATCATATAAAAAGGCAAGGTCAACCTAGTGAGTTACTAAAATAGGTGTATGCAACTTAGAGCAAAGACTGGATATTCTTTTGAACGTAAGGTTAGAAGGGAAGAGGGTTTTGAACGTTATATAAAGGCACCAAGAATTAAATGGTCTGGTGTTGGTAGAAATAACGTTCAAAAACTTCTAAGTTTAAATAAAAACCCTGAATTATTTAAACCTATATTTGAAGAATCTAGATTCATTAAAGCAGATGCTAGATCAGTAGACGGAACATTATACGAAATTAAAAAGTATAGTAAAAGTCAAATGGGTAAATTTAATCTATATTCTGAACCTATTATAAAGGTTGCACCCACTAGAAGTGAATGGGGTGTAGGTAACCCTTATTACGATTCTTTTGATGGTTCTGATGAGTATAATGATTTTATTCGTAGACTAACAAAAACTAAATGGTGGAGAAAGTATAATAAAACTATACTTGAAAACATATATAAATCTAACAGTGGTATTTTTTCTAAAGACGGATTTATTCCTCATGATGAGATAGAATTTAAATGGGTTATAAATGAGGGTGATTATGCACCTATATTCGAAGGGTATCATAGGTTAACAATTGTTTTTAGATTGAAACAAAAATTAAGTTGGAAAGATAAAGTGTTGATTTTTTTAAAAAATGTTGGTATACTTAATAAATATAAATAAATAGATTATGATAAGTTACATTGGTGGGAAGGCTAGAATAAGTAAATGGATAGTTCCATTCATACCTAAAGATATTGAAACATATGTGGAGGCGTTTAGTGGTATGTTTTGGGTATTTTTTAAAATGGATTTAGAATTATACCCTAACCTTAAGACAGTAGTTTACAATGACTTTAATGGGTTAAATACTAACCTATTTGATTGTTGTAGAGACTATGATAGGTTATGGGATGAGATATCAAAGTACCCTTGTCAACAGTTGGGTGTAGAAGAAACACCTTCAGAATATAGGGAAATGTTCGATGAGTACCAAAAAGAAGTGTTTCACAGTGGGGTTACAATAACACAGGAAAATAAATATGAGGTGGCAGCTAAATACGTTTACGTATTAACACAAATATTTTCTGGATCGAAACCAGAAACATCTTCGTATATAGATTATAAAGGTAAGTATCGATGTAAAGTTCTAATATTTTTAGATAAGTTAAAAAATCCTGAATATAGAAAACATTTTGATAAAATTACCTTTGTTGAAAATTTAGACTTCCAATCTGTAATTGAGAAGTACGATTCTGAAACAACATACTTTTATGTTGACCCACCTTACTGGAAGACTGAAAATTATTATTCTAATCATGACTTTGATAGAGGTGACCATGAAAGATTGGCTAAAACTTTACTATCGATTAAAGGATTGTTTTCTTTAAGTTATTATGATTTCCCATTATTAAAGGAATGGTTTTCACCGTATGAATATGTATGGGAAAAGAAAGAGTTTGCAAAGGCAGCCGCAGCTAAAAGCGGTAAAAAACAAAACATGGGTGAAGAATTGTTAATCATGAATTATGGTGATAACAAAATTACTAAACCTGTAAGAGGAGAACAGTTAGATTTATTTACACATACATTTATATAATATGAAAATTCCAAAAAGAAAAAAAAGTAATGATCAGACATTGTTGTTTGATTTAGAAGAGTACACTACAGGTACTACCGAAGAATTATCTGTCGACAATATATTTGATGATATTGAAGAGTTGTTTGAAGAAACAAACCCTACTGATGTCGGATTAGTGACAAACGAAATTTATTGTGGGGATACTGTTGAAACTATGAAGAAGATTGATGATAACTCAATCAATTTAATTTTAACGTCACCACCATATTTGGCGTCAATTAGGAAAGATAATCATAAATATCCTGGTGCGAAAGATATTATTAAAGACAACCAACCAGTAAAGGAATATTTAGAATGGTTAGTAGACGTTTTTAAACAATATGAGAGGATATTATCTGATGATGGTGTAATTGTGTTTAATTATAGTTATACTACCTTTAACCCTTCCTTACCTTATATATTAATTAATGAAGTTTTCGAAAATACATCATTACAAATATATGATACTGCGTCTTGGAAAAAGAAAAATTGTGTACCACTTAGTGGTCACCCAAACCGAATGACTAGGATTGTTGAGATGGTGTATGTATTCGCTAAAAACCCAAAGTTTAAAGCTAATAAGAAAGTTTCATCAGTTTCTAAAACAGGACAAAGATATTTTAAGACTTATTATAACTTTATTGAAGCTAAAAATAATGATGGTAAAGTAGAAGGTCATGAAGCAACATTTTCATCTGAGTTTGCTAAATATTTCATTGATTTGTATTCAGAACCAAACGATATAGTATTGGATAATTTTTCTGGTACAGGTACCACACCATACGCAAGTTCTAAAATGGGTAGACAATATATTGGTATTGATTTAGTTGAGGATTATTGTGACTATGCTAGGGATAGGATGAATAGATTATACAAAGAAAGAGTTGAATAATCTATAGTACCTTTTACTATTTTAAGATATTTATATGGAAGAACTAATAAATACTTGATTTAAAAAAATCAAAGTTTTAAAGGTAGGAATTGAGTAATCATTAAAAAAAAACAATATGTTGGAAAATGATGAGAAAGATGTTAAAAAAATAGAAGATGAGATTAAATCATTAGAAAAAACACTCGATGAGATACAATCAGAGTGTCCCCACAATAAGTATAGTGTTAAATATGTAACAGGTACCAACTCCCCAAAGAGAGTGTGTGATAACTGTAGTAAAGATATTGGGTATGCCGATAGTAAAGAACTAAGAGATGAAGGTTTTACGTAATATATTTGTTTAATTAAATATTTTTACCTATATTTGTATTATTAATGATAATTAAAAAAAATTATGAGTACAACATTCGGAGTAGAAATAAAAGATGATGATGGGATAGGTGATGTGGTTGAAGTGGCATTTAGAAGTAATGGGATGAGATTTATCAACCCCTTAGCACACTTACTACCAGATGAGACACTGGTTATTGCTTTAGATAATACACCACAAGGTGTTTACACAATTGGAGACATTAAAGAGGTAATTGAAAAAACGGACCCAACAGCAGAATATTGGAGAACAGTAAAAGTATAAAATGATGGAAGGAATTGCGGCATTTAGTTGGGCATTTGCCCTAGTAGTAATAGTTTACATGTTATTTAGAAGAGTAAATAAAAAATGATGTAGGTAAGTTTAATATGAGTGAAGAAGAAATCGAATTCATAAAGGATAGAATTGTGGAATTAGAAAGATACCAAAAGAAAGGTGTTAAGGAAATTGCTTTCCCACAAGATAGTACCTTTTCGATAAAGGTTATGAAAGACGTATTTGAAAAAACATTAAAACAAAACAAAAAATGAGTAAAAAAGAAAACATACCAACACACGATCCACAAACTGGTGAATTAAACCCTTATTATCGAAAATTAACTGGTGATCAGAACCCGTTAACTAAACAATTAAGGGTAAAATATCCACCACTTAGATTTGATAAAGAACACATATCAACAGATGATATAATGAAAGGGTTAAAAGTCCCACCATCTAAAGATAAAGATTTAGATAAGATGCCCAATCAAAAATGGCATCAGATAATATCCTTCATAAAAAGTGGTATAAGGATAGTGGGGTATATATTAATACCATATGATTTAGTGATATCCGCTTCAGTATTAGTATTTAGTGAAATAATTGGAATTGTAGAAGAACTGGTTTAATGAAACACTTAAAAACAATATTCATTATAGTAATTGTAATAATCCCCTTCATACATGATTGTCAGACAGACAGATGGGAAAAGGATAGAATAAAAGTAAACCAAAACAAAGATGAAAAATAAGACAATAATATTGGAAGGAGTAGAGTACAATTTAGTACCAGTAAAAGATGAAAAAGACGATACATGTACTGTAACTTTTTATTACGCATGTGTTAGTGATTGTGGTTACTTTGAGTTTAATGTATTACTAAATGATCAGAACGAAATATGGGAAGGAACTCAATCAGTAACCTATTATCCTGATGGACAAACTAATAAAAACAACATTGAATATTGGGATAATCCAGACTTTTTAAGAGAGGTCTTAAGAGATGAAAAGATAAATGAATACTCTGATATGCCTCAGATTACACAACATCATGAACAAAACTTAGTTAACTTATTAAAAAAAGTTCATGAAAAAAGGATGGATATAAACCAAAAACAAAGATGAGTAAAGTAAATAAAATAGGGTTTGGGATAATGTTGGGTAGTTTGTTTACTATGTTAACATTGACAATTTTTTTTGGTAATGATAAAGAAGTTTTTTGTGTACTACCTACACTTATTATAGGATATTATTTATATGAATTTAAACCAAAACAAAGATTAGAAATATGAAACATATTATAAAAATAATAGAAAAGGCATTTGCTATACATATTGTTATGTGGCGTTTTATCCCTAAAAATAAAATGTACTCAGCTTATGAGAAATATATCATATCAATAGATGAAGATGAAGTAGGTACATTTTATTGGTTTGTTTGTTATGTTAAAGAGAATAAAGAATTTAGAAATAAGTGGCTTGGATTTTAAATGCCACATAACGGTTAGTGTATGGCAAGTGCCTACACTTAACTTAATTAAAAACACTAAAGATTGGAATTATGAAAAAAATTTGGAACAGAATACTGAAAGCATTTGCTATACACAATGTTAGTGGTAGTATTTGGCTTCTTTACAGAATAGAAGGTGGTGAATTAAAAACATACGGCTATTATACAGACTATGATAGGGCTGTATTGTGGAGTGAAAGTGGCGAGTATTCTATTGTAGAATGTAAAACCTGGGGATAATATTACCACTAACACAGGAATATACCACAATAAACCAAAACAAAGATGAGTAAAGAATACGCAATGAAAAATCAAGTTTCAATAATGTTACAAAGAGATGGTTTTGAAAAATCATTAAAGATAGTTAATGAAACTATTTTAGAAAAACAATATAGTTCAACTCAGACATATTGGAAAGTATTTAAAGAAGAACTAATAAACCAAAACAAAGATGAGTAAAACAGGTAATATAAACATAAATGATGATATGAGACTTAATGTATCATCAACCACTAAAGTAACTTGTAACGATAAGATTGTTATGTTTTTTCCCGGTGGTAAGAGAGAAGAGCTAAATGTAAAAATTGAGGCTGACTTTAAAGATTTAAAACCAGAACATCATCAAATATTCTTACAATCATTTAGTGGGAGGTATATCAATACACATACAAATTATGACGGTAGTGAAGTTCCTACGGTTGCTTGTAAGGCGGTAGAAAGAAAATCATTATGGAAACAGATTAAAGAATTTTATAAACCAAAACAAAGATGAGTAAAGAAGAAATTAATCCATAAAGTGTATGATTAGTAGCGTAAAAAAATAAATAACTTAAATAAATAAACGAGATGAAAGCAGAAGATTTAATAAATAAACACTTAATATTAGAAGGAGGTAGTGACCTTGCAATTACAGACGGAAGAATATACAATGCTTTTTTAAATGCACTAAATGAAGCTATTAATTATACGCATAGTTGTAAAAGCGATAGCGAACTGTTAAAGGTTTTAGGCGAACACATAGCTGAACAATTTGACCATAAGGCAGAAGATGTTATTGAACAATTAGAATGGAAATTTAAAAGAATATGGAGTAAAGAAGAATTAAAAGATATACTGTGGTCTTTTGATGACTATTGTAAACGTATGGAAAAGATATATGAAAATCCTAGACCGAAACAGTTACTAATTGAAGCATTTATTAGTGAATACCTAAACCAAAACAAAGAAGATGAAGTGTAGTATTTGTAAAGATAAAATTAAAGGACATGGAAACAATGCTCAACCCATTAACAATGGAAAGTGTTGCGATAAATGTAATATCAAAAAAGTTATTCCAGAAAGAATAAAGAAACTTTTTGATTAGTTTGAAAACTTATTCCTATATTATAATGTAACAAAAAAATATATTATTATGGGATGTTTTAGTTTTAAATGTAAAAGGTCAGGAAAGACAGCAATGTCAGACAGTTTTAGTGGAGATAGAGTTCATTTATACTTATTGAAAGATAGTAAAGTACTTGAAAGCATGCATGGTAACTATGATAGTTATGGTAGAGTATTTGACAGTAAAGGAGAGAGTATGGAATGGAAGATGCCCTGGAATGATGTGTGCGAATTAATGTTTAACAATAGTGCTGGAGATGGTGTTGCATTGGTGTTAGACAGTATCCACGATAGTGAATATCCCCCACTTACACAAAGTGAACAATGTGGCTCACAAGGTTGGGGTAGAATTACAGATGGACACCCCTTCCCAAACCCTCACCATATTGTTTTTGATTAAATCCAGAAAAAATTCCTATATTATATTATGAGACAAATAATCAAAGAAACAAAAGATATAATAATCGAAAAAAGAGGAGTTCGTATTAATATGACTTTGTATGCTAAAGTGTTAGAGGCAAAGATATTGATGGACCAACCTATTTTGGTTCAAAATGTAAAATTCAACAAAGAACTATTTAAACTTTAAATTATGGCTACAAGAGGAACAGCATTTTTGGTTACAGACAATTACGTATTAGAAACGTTGGAGTTTAACGGAGATATGTATAGAGATGGTTGCGGGCAAGAAATGGTTAACATATTAGATGACGTAAAAAGTGTTAATGAATTCAAAGAAGGTATTGATAGTTTCAACAAAGAAAATCACGGTTATGAAGGTTTCGACTTGAATACGCTTAGAGTTAGAAGTAATTATATTGAAGAGAATACTAGGGGAGAGAATTTGATTAAAATGACAGACGAAAACTATTTTGATATATATTTTTCTGATTGGACTTTTTGGAAAAACTTATCATCTAAAGACATTACTTTTAAAACAAGAGAGGGCGCATCTATTTTACTAAAAAAGGGAGAGGTTGTTTCAATTTGTTTCGGCAAAAAAGCAGCACATTATTTTGGAATCAAAAAACAATTGGATGAAATGTTAGAAGAAATTATGCCTTGATGAGGTAAAACATAAATTGCATTTTTTAAAAGGGAAGTTTAATTACTTCCCTTTTTTTGTTTTGTTATTTTTAGCACTGGTAATACGCATCCTAGATACCTGGATTCAACTGTTTACCATAAAATAATAATATATGATATACAATAATATTTATTTATTTTCCGAAAAATGATTTTTAATTTATATATATAGTTATTGTATGGGAAAAATAATTGCATCAAAGATAGACATAGAGGATTATTATGGTATGGCAATGGATACTATAGAGCTGTGTGCCGATATAGAGATAGACGCTGAAGAGTTTAGTGTAAGAGTAAATAGTTTTACTTATGCTGGTTGTGATGATTGTGAAGGTGATGCAACTATCAGGCTTCAATATGAGCACGAAGACAGTGTGGGTGATGAAGAGGAAATAGATTTAGCAACCACACAAATAGTTGAAATCATAATGGATTATTCTGAAAACATGATAAATGAAGATGAATTGTACGAAGATGTTTACAGTGCACTAGAACTAGTTATGTAATATTTTTTATTTTTTCGGAAAATATAAACCCATTATTGTATACCCCCCTCTTATTATTTTTTACCCTTCCTGCTGTACCAGGGCTTCAACCAGTAACTTCGCTTCTGGTAAATTCATAACTAACTAATATTCAGCAAGTTAAGTTGGAAGCTGTCGACAGGTACCAGGGCTGCACAGTGCTGCAGCAGGAAGCTGCACTTAAGTCAAATAATTATTTTAATTTTTTGATTAGATTAATATATTGTTCCTATATTAGAGTATGGAAAAAACAATATACAAATTAGATAGTAAGGGAAAAGAAAGGTTTTTAACTGTAAAGGTAGAGGTTGGAGACTTGGTTCAAATTTCTGGCTTAGTTGGTACAGACAGTCCAGTTGAACACAGAAAGACTTGTAAGGCAAAGAATGTAGGTAAGACAAATGAAACCACCCCCCAAAGTCAAGCACTGTTGGAAGCAGAAGCAAAATGGAAAACTAAAATAGACGAAGGTTACTTTGAAAGTTTGGAGGAAGCAAAAAGCACTGTTGTTGTTTTGCCTATGTTAGCAAAATCTTTTGACAAAGAGGCAAAAAAGATAGATTGGAACGGAGATGTTTATGTTCAACCAAAGTTAGATGGTATGAGAGCATTAAATATAAAGGGAAACCTTATATCCAGAAAAGGAAAGTTGATAGAGAATATGGAACACATTACTAAAGAACTTAAAGAGAAGTTTGATGGGTGGACTATTGACGGAGAGTTATATGCTCACGGAAAAACATTTCAAGAGAATATGAAACTTATTAAGAAGTATAGACCTAACCAAAGTGAAGAGGTTAAGTTTCATATATACGATATTGTAAGTACAGAAGGTTATAAAAAGAGAAATCACATTATTACTGACCTAACAAAGTTTTGTGAACAAGTTGTGCTTGTACCTACATACAAAATATCAAGCAAAGAAGAATTAGACACATACCACGCTCAATTTATATCAGAGGGTTATGAGGGTAGTATAGTTAGGCACGGAAATTCTCCCTATAAAGTGAATGGTCGTTCTTCTGACTTATTAAAGTACAAAGACTTTAAAGATATTGCAGTGAAAGTTGTTGATGTTGTTCCTGCCGAACAAAGGGGAGAGTGGGGTGTACCTGTTTTGGAGTTGGAAGATGGTAGGACTTTTAGGTCTGGGGCAAGATTGTCTCACGATGAAAGGAAAGATTTGCTAACCAACAAACAAAACTATATTGGTAAAACGGCAGAAATTAGATATTTTGAGGAAACTGACGATGGTTTGCCGAGATTTCCAGTCTGTGTCGGCTTTAGATTAGATAAGTGATTTTTGATTAGTTTGAAAAGTAATTCCTATATTATATTGTAATGCAAAACAAAATGAAAATAACTTCTGATAAAATTAAAATAGACAATAAAGAATATCAGCTTTCTCTTGAGGGTAATATTAGATTTGGAGATACCGTTTACAACCCTTTAAGTGATGTAATTATGATAATAGACGAAGAAGATGATATTTCTTATGTGAATGACAACTATTACTTGGTTGTAGATTAATTGCGTACAATGCGTGGTTGTGGCAAAAAAAGAAAAGTTACATTATTAAAAGTTAAGGGAGAGTATGTACCCAGTGTTATTATTAATCAAATTAATTAAAAATGAATAAAGAAGAAAAAAACATAGAAGATTGTCTTGTTCAAAAACGAGAAGACAAAGAAGAGTTAATGAGCATGAGAGTTAACATGCTAAGAATAATGAAGCGTTTAAAGAATCAGGGGTATACAAAAGAAGAAACTATAGAGTTTTTCAATGTAGAACGTAATAACAAAATTAAATCAACATTTTTTGATTAAAACGAAACTTTAATCCTATATTATAGCATAACATGAAGAAACTTAAAGATATAATACGATTTGACAATGAATGGAGTGAGGATGTCAAGAATAGTAATTTAGAAAAACTAACTGGCTCTATATATATGAGTCTAGGTGAAGATGCTGAGTTTGACTTTAATTGGGGAGGTGAGTTTTTCTTTGACTGTGGCCCTGAAGTAAAAGTACATGCATTATCTGACTGTATAGACATTGATTCTTATTTAAAAGAAATATGTGAAAATTTAAACATATACATTTGTACTGGCAGGGGTGAGAACTGTCACTCTCTTGAAGTTGATACACTTGAAGAGGGTAAACAACAATATGAATTAATTAAAAAGCAAATAAAACTTGACGGGTTTAATGTTTTTGATAACAATGAGTAGAATATTTTGATTAGTCTGAAAACTTATTCCTATATTATAGTGTAAACAAAAAAACAAATAAAATGTCAGAGGTTAAAAGAAATACTTTAGTACACGTTAAAACACAAGGTGCTATGGGAGAAATTAAATTCTTTCTCCTTAAAGTGGATGACACATATGATGTTAGACCTACTTTAGATGATATGGATTATAGCGATTGGAAGATACTTGACCTGAAACTAATTAAGGTTGATATTTCTAATTGTGTATCTTATCAACCGTTTGAAGATAATCATTAAAATTTTGATTAGTTTGAAAATTAATTCCTATATTATATTGAACATTAAAAATAACATTATGAAACTTATTAAATTAATTGACAAATCACTAAAGAGCCTTTTTGAACCAAAGTACAAAAAGGAAAAAGCATTACAAATGGTAGAAAAAGAAAACAACAACAAAGGTGGTGGTCTTCAACAGTTAAACGGAAAAACTATTGGAGAACAACCTTTAAGTGTTGTTCTACCTCATTTACAAGTCGTAGCAAAGTCATACAATTTAAAACTTAGTAGGGCTTCGGACTTTAAACTTGCAAGAGTAATATTAACAAATTGGTTATCTAAAGAAAATATATATGCCACATCATAATCTATTAGGACAAGAAATAAAAGTAGGAGATTTAATATTTGAAATCTATCCCTCAACCCCAAATGGTTGGGTTAGTGAGGGTGTAGTTACAAGGTTTACTGAAAAAAGTGTATTCTACAAATTTTATGACAAAGTTGGTGGAGAAATTGTCGAAAGAGAAAGGCATTGCAAACCAAAATATATAAATATAGTTAATGAAGAATTGTTGTTCAACTTTGTCAACTCTACCCACACAAACGAATGGACCAGAAACAGAGCAAAAAACTTATTAGAACATCTTAATTTATTACAACATGATTAATGACACATTGACAAAAGTAAGAACGAATGTGGTAGTGTCTGCTGAAAAAAGTGAAGAACTATCAAAAAAAATAATGAGAGCAAAAAATCAATTTGAAATAGCATTTAGAAATGAGAATAAGTTACTCATAGATATATATGCCACTGAAATAGAGTGTTTAGTGGAGTCTTATGAAAAAAATGGTAAAATACTACAAGAATCTGTTGCTCAATTAGATGGTGACGATTTGCACAGGTGGAATTAAATATTAAATTTGCTTTTCATGAAATGGGCGTTCAGAAATGGACGCCTTTTTTTGTGTCTAAACTTTCCTGGTCTCCTGGCTTCCCTGGGCCCGGTTCACCTGTTGACCAAAAAAATATATTACATGGTATACAATAATGATTTGTTATTTTCCGATTTTTAATTAAAAAAAATGTAATATTTTTTCGGAATATACGTTGTTATTATTGTATACCTTGTATATACTACACCTTCCTGCCTCCATCGCTTAATCCAGGAAATCGCTTCTGGTAGCAGTGTAACGTGTTGAAAATCAGTATGTGTTCCAGGGTGTGTTCCGTGTAGCAGGAAAGTGTTTAGGTTTTGATTAGTTTGGATTTTTATTCCTATATTATTGGTATAAAGGGAATTTTTAATTAAATTTGTTTTTTAAATTAAAATTTATGAAAGATAAAGTTATTAATGTTAATGAGTACAATAAGAAATTATATGAAGATAGAGATGTTGTATCTTTAGACTCTATAACGGCTTATGACCACTTATATAATATGTGTAAACATATTAGAAACACAAGCAATTCTGGTTCTGGTTATATAAATCCTATCACCCCTAGACTTGAATATATTATACAGTCTTTGGCTTCAATGGGAATTTCTTTTGAGTTGGATATTTTTGAGGCTCACAATGGAAAGTTAGAACATAGAAGCAATAAACTTGCGAATGTTATTGTTCAATTTAAAAGACCTGATAATTATGACGATGGAACTTGTGTAGTGTTTTCTGCACATCATGATATTGCTAATCCTAACTCTGAAAATTGCCAAGATAATACAGCATCTGTTTGTAATCTTTTGGAGTTGTGTTCGTTATTATATAACACACCTAAGGAAAATTTAAAAAGTAATGTAATGATTGCTTTCACAGATTGTGAAGAAGTAGGAGGTAGGGGAATGAACAGGTTGCTTGAACAAGTGGAAAATGGCGTTTACGACTACCCAGAAAGTATGTACGCACTAGAACTTACTGCTAATGGTGATAAATATTGGATACAAGGTACGTATGAATTAAATGATTCATTATTTCTAGACTTACAAGAAAGTATGTTAGAGGGAGAATTAACTGCTGTTAGCACCCCCTACAATGAAAGTGTAAACGCTAGAAGAAAAGGATTAAACGCTTGTTGTATTGGTATATTAAGTGAAAGTGAATTGGAAGAAGTTAATGCTAGAGGATATTGTTCTACTTGGGGATTATGTCATTCACCTACTGACACATTTGAAAATAGCGCCAACATGAATGATATGAAACATTTCAACGAAACATTATTAAGAATGGTAACAAATAAAAAATCATAACATGTTTATACAGGATAAAGAATTGTACAAGAAAGTTAGGAAGGTAGAAATGTCTAAATTACTTCCAAAATTCGTTTCACCTGCTGGGTTTGACCATGCTGTTATAGATGAAAATAAAAACATACTTAACTTCTGTTCCAGTAGATACAACCTTGTTACTAACGAATCTATATTTAAACCGATAGAATCTTACATGAAAAATAATGACATTAAGTATAGTCGTTCTGTAAGAATTATAAATAACTCTAAATTTTATGTTGACTACATTATAGGAGATAGAAAAGATACTGGGTTGGTGAATGGAATATTTCCCAAAGTTAGTATATGGAATTCTTACGATGGAGGCTCTACAATGAGACATGAAATGGGTTATCACAGATTAATTTGTTCTAATGGCTTAACAAGACCTGATGGTGAAATTATTAAAACAACATTTAAACATGCAGCACCCTCAAAAACAGAAGACCTATCTTTAGACAATTATGACAAAGTAATACATCTATTGCAAGAGGTTCAAGAATTTATTAGCCACTCTGATGAGGACATGAAGTTTTTTGACAAAATGTCTCAAGTAAAAGTGACTAAAGCAAAAATTGAAGCAATAGGTAAAAAAGTTAAATTATCTAAGAAAATAATACAAGCTTCAAAAGAAAGGTTTGATTTAGAGGTAGGTTCTGAATTGGAATATACTAACGAATATGGAGAGACTGTAAAAAGTAAAACATGCGACAGAAACTTGTTCACAGTTTACAATGCTTTAAATTATGGAATATATAATACAAACTTAAAAGAACTTCCTGAAAAGAAAGTCGAAAAAGACAAGTTGTTAATGAGGCACGTTATGTCTTTGATATAATTATTACAACCTAAACTACACTAAGGGCTACCTATTAAGGGTAGCCTTTTTTGTTTTATTGATTATACAAATATGATAATTTTTTTTAAATAAACAAATAAACTTTCCTGGTCCCCTGGCTTCCAGCCCCTGGCTCACCTGTTGACCAAAAAAAATATATACATGGTATACAATAATGATTATATATTTTCCGAAAATTTGTTATGTATTTTTCGGAATATATTACTTTTTTATTGTATACCTTATTAACAAAATAAGCCACTGGGATTTACCGTCCAGCGGCGTCCGCCAGTAACTTCAGTACTGGTAACTTCATAATTAGCTAATAATCAACGTTTTATATTGTATTTATAAAAAGTTTGATTATTTTACAGTGTTTTTTGATTAGTTACATATGTTATTCCTATATTATAATGTAACAAAAAAATAAAAAACATTATGCTAAAATTCAGTAAAGGAAATTCAAAGTTGGGAAGTCATATATTTACTTTCAGTTTATTATCAGGGTGGAGTTGTCCATTTGCAAAAGACTGTTTATCTAAGGCTCATATTAATGAAGAAACGGGAAAGAAGTTCTTAAAAGACGGGAAAGATACAAAGTTTCGTTGTTTTTCAGCTTCACAAGAAGTGTTGTATAAGAATACCTACAATGCAAGGAAACATAATTTTGACTTGGTTAAAAAAGAAAGTACAGAAAATATTGTTAAACTAATAAAAGATAGCCTACCCAAAAAGGCTACAACGGTTCGTATTCATGTAGGTGGAGACTTTTTTAATCAAAAATACTTTGACGCTTGGTTACAAGTAGCAAAAGATATTCCTAACGTATTGTTTTACGCATATACAAAGGCTTTACCGTTCTGGATTAGTAGAATGAATGAAATCCCTTCAAACTTCAAACTAAATGCCTCTAAAGGCGGGAAACGCGATGATTTGATTAAGGAACATAATCTAAAAGAGGCAGTTGTTGTATATTCTGAAAAACAGGCAGAAGAATTGGGCTTAGAAATAGACCATGATGATACACACGCTTACAAGGGAGACGTTTCATTTGCTTTATTAATACATGGCTCTCAACCAAAAGGGAGTGAAGCAAGTAATGCACTTAAAGACCTTAAAAAAGAAGGCTGGACTGGTTACACTAAAAAAGGGAGAAGTAAGGAAGAAGTTCTAAAAAAAAACAGCAACAATAAATTAGGTGCATAATATGGGAGTAGTAAAAAACATAATCGATAATTATATAGACGCCATTTGCACTGAAGTAAAAGAAGACGAAGAGTCAGGGTATGTAGATTTAATGATGGATAACCATAAGTGTATAGAGTGGGGAGAGAAAGAGTACTACATACCCGAGAACTATATCGCGGCGAACGAAGACGAAGAGTTTGTTTATGAATACTTAACTAATGTAAAAAGAATATAAGATGGCAAAACTAATAAAAGATATGGTTAGAAGAGAGTACTGTCATGATTGTGGTACCAGTGTTGGATTTGAACATGAAGATGGATGCGATAATGAAGCTTGCACTGATTGCGGGCTTCAAAAGATATCGTGCGGATGTGAAGATGTTAACTCGAGGGAGAGATGGACAGGTATTCCAAGGTTGAGAATGCTACAAATATGTGAGGAGCAAGATTTGTACACTACGTGGTCTGATGGCGGATGGGTACCTGCGCAAAAAGATGACCCCAATTCGATGCATGATTTAAATCGCGCAGCTGCAGTGTTAATGAGAGAAAAGAATAATGTATAAAACTGTAAAAAATATAGATGACCTGCCCAAGGGATACTTTAGAATTCATTGGCCACAAAGCCAGGCGCTTATGGATTATCCTGATTACGATGGAGATGTAATTTACTGTATCGATGATGCGGCCAAATTTCACACTCCTATTCATGATGAGATTGATTTGCCTACAGTGGCTCTCCCCATTAGATGGCTGGATGTTGTAAGAGAAGAGATGGGACAAAATACTAAAGCATATATAGAATTCATAAATCAAAAATCTAAATTAAATTGATTCGTTTGATTTTTAATTCCTATATTAAAACATTAAGATATGAGCACGAGAGAAAAAAATGTAGAAAAGAAAAGTAATAACCAATTTGACCTGCTGGGCATAACGGCTGTTAGTGGAATTAGTATTAAGAAGGCTGCTGAGCTACACGTAAAGTTGGGTATATCAAATTTGAATGAACTATATGAGGCGTGTAAAGAAGGCAAGCTAGCCGAAATAAAAGGCTGGGGCTTAAGCACTCAACAAAGAATAAAATCCGAAATAGAATTGAATATTTTATGGGTACATACACAGTGCACTAAATTTAGAAGAAATGGCAACGCGATGGGAGGTGAACGTTTTGATAGAGAATTCCTTTTAAACATAGTTAATGAGCAAGCAAAAGAAAATTTAAAACAATTTGATTAGAATAAAAATTAATTCCTATATTATATTATGAGAGAACAAGATTATTTGGATGAAGACGCAAAGGCATACGAAAACTTACCACCTGCAGTTAAAGCAGTGGTAGATAGTTGGGATGACAATAAAAACCTATATGAAGAATGTGCAAGAATAAAGTATCAATTAGAGGAAATTGGCTGGACTTGTGATTATGATTTGTCAGGTGAAGTTTATGATGTTAGAGAAAAGAAAAGAAAAAGATGATGTATTTTTTGATTGATTCAAAAAACAATTCCTATATTATAATATGAAACGATTTAAGATATATAGAAACCTTCACAAACAAACCTTTTCAATACAAGGATTTGTTCCAGAGAAGAAGGGGTACAGAGTAACAGAAAGAGCAGACACAATGCTTTTGAGTGATGTGAAATTCAAGGTTATGGAAACTGGGAGGCGGAAGGTTTTAAATGAAAAGAGAAAAAACGTTCACGCTTTTATTACGCCCCTAAAATATAATGTCTTACAGAATGATAAAACATTGGATGAGATGAAGGATGTATTGAACTTAGTAAAAGTAAGAGAGATTTATTATAACCCTTATAAGTTTAGTTCATTTGTATACAAAGACACTGAAGAGAGTTTAGATGGTAAATCTTTAGAAAAGGTTTTAATGATAAATAATAAAGTGTACGAAATAAAATAATAGGAAAAAATGAAACGAACTAACACAATAGCAGGTGGAATAATAATTTCTATACTTTTATTAATTGCAATTATTTTATGGATTTTACCAAACTGGCTAATGTGGACATTGATAATACCTTTTGTAATAAAAGATATATTTTTTGATTAAAACAAAACTTTATTCCTATATTAACGTATAATACAAATATGATGAAAACAGAATATGAAATAGCGTCAAAGAAAGGATTTTCTAAACAGGATTTAGAAGATGTAAAAAATGTAGACAAATTTAAGTCTGGAGATGATAGTGCTTATGGAATTATATATAACAAGTATTATCGTGTTGTGTTGTTTGAATTGACAAAATTGTACAATGGAAATAGTCAAAAGGCAGAAGATTTAGCGTCTGATGTAATGATTAAAATTATGAATACTATAGGCAAGTATAGTGTTGAAAATGGCAGTGGATTGTTAGGGGGTTGGATTAAAAAGATAGCAAGAAACACTTTTATTGATAAGACAAGAACTTCAAAATATAAGTTCTCTAAAAACATAGTTAGAATAGATAAGAAAGTGGACTTGGGAGAAAGTGAAGTGAATCTTATACAAATTAGAGAAACTGAATTAAACGCAGAAGAAAATTTAATTTCAAAAGAATTAAAAAGCGAAATAAACAAAAAAATAAAACAAGCAATAAAAAAACTAAACGCAGAAGAACAACAAATATTACATTTAAGATTTGATTGTGAATTGTCTTTTGAGGAAATATCTAAAGAAGTGAATAAAACAAAAAACTATTGTTTAGTTAAATTTCACAGGATAAAAAGTAAACTAAAAAAGAATCTATAAGATACTATCTTTACAAAAAAAAGACTAACATTAATTTGTTGGTCTTTTTTTTTGCAATAAACTCCCCGGTCCCCAGGCTTCCCTGCGCATCGGTCCACCTGTTGACCAAAAAAATATATACATGGTATACAATAGTGATTATATATTTTCCGAAATATTAATTGTTTTTTTTCGGAATATATGTTTTTTTTATTGTATACCTCTTATATAAAAATAAACCTGCTCCATCGCATCCTGTATTTTGATTAGTCCCGCAAATTATTCCTATATTATAATAGGTAGAAACAAATTGGAATTTGTTTTGATTAGTTTAAAAACTTATTCCTATATTATAATGTAACAAAGAAATTACTATGGAAGTAAAAAGGTTTAAAGATAAAAGAATGAATATTATGGTAAACAAAATAGGTTTGCCAGAAATAGTTGCAGAATGGTGTTTGTCTAAAAGCAAAAAATATTGTTTATGGATAGCAAACCAAATAGGCGATAAACAATGTTATAGGGTTAATTGGTTTTTGGAAAGTCAAACTTCACATCAAGAACAAAAGTTAAATAACTTTAGTAATGAAATTGATACTATATTAGATTGGAAAAAAGAAATTCAAGACATTAACTTGAATGACTACAATTTTATTAAAGCATTGAAAGAGGCAAATAAGTTTCAAAAGAGTTTGTTTGTACCAAATGAAAATGGGTTAAAAAATACAAATGTTGTATTGGATTGTGGAGAATTTAAGTGGGTGCAATTAATTGAAACAAAAGATTGTAAAGAAGAAGGAAGTGCTATGGGTCATTGTATCGGCAATAGTTCACATAATCAAAGAATTTCAAGTGGAGTTAGTATTGCGTTTTCATTAAGAGACAAGTACAATAGACCACACTTAACGGTAGAGGCATACTCAAAAGACAAGCGTATATTTGAATTTAAAGGACACTCAAACAGTTCGCCTAAGCCAGAATATCTTAATTATTTTGTTGAATTAAATAATAAATATAATTTTTCAGAAATAACAGACAATACAAAATTAGCATTTGAAAACAATGTTAAAGCAGTACAAGAAATAGCGAGTTCAAATTCTACGTTTTTTACTTTTGACTTTCAGTTAAGATTAGGTTTGTTGCCCTTTGAAAGTGGGGAGAGTTATTTAGAACAAATAAACATTTCTTCGGCTAAAAGTGTAAACATACCCGATAATGTTAAGATATATAATTCGTTTTCAATAGCAACGTCTGGAAGTGTTGTTTTAGGGGATAATGTATTAATTGGGGGAGACCTATCATTAAACGTAAACAAAAGAAATTTAACTATTGGAGACAATGTAGGAGTAGGTGGAAATCTATTACTAACAAAAGAATTAATGAATACTAAAGATATAAATAAATTAAATTATTTTGGGAGGGTTGTGTTAGTAGAACAATAAAAAACAATTATTTTTTGATTAGTTTGAAAACTAATTCCTATATTATAATGTAACAATAAAAAAGAGACAAAATGAAAATTAAAACACAAAAAAAAGATTATCAAATTTCGGGTGCAACAAGCAAAACTTTTAGCGTAGACACTAATGATACTATGGTTATAAAGTTGTTGAGAGACAAGATGTATAAAAACAAAATTGGTGCAGTAGCAAGAGAAATTTCATCTAATTCAAGAGACGCAAATAGAGAGGCAGGAAGAAGCGATAGTCCTATTGCAATAACAATTAGTAGTGAAAATAATTTATTGTCAGAAGAAACAAATTCTATATCTTTTCAAGACAATGGAGTAGGAATAAGTCCAGAAAGAATGGATAATATATTCTTGAAATATGGTGGCTCAACAAAAAGAGATAGCGATGAATTTACTGGTGGTTTTGGTATTGGTGCAAAAACGCCTTTTGCCTATACTGATAACTTCTTCATTTCAACCGTTGTAGAAGAAAAAGGAAAAAGATTAGAATACCTTTATCAAGCAGTTATCACTTCTGACGGAAAGAATGAAGTTAGTCGTATGATTGAATTAGGCTCAAATGAGACCACAAGTCAAACGGGTACTAAAATTACCGTTCCTTTAAAAAATGAAGAAGATAGAAAACAATTTGAAAAAGAAGTTGTTTTTTGCACAAACTTTTGGTCTGTAAAACCTATCGTTAAAGGTTTTGAATATCATAATCATATTGTTGGAAATAACTTTAGTTATGAAAATGAAGATTGTATTATATTTAACGATAGTCAAGACGAACAACAAAAACTTTTTAATTCTGATACAAAATATGTAGCATTAATAGACGAAATACCTTATGCAATTAATCACGAAAGTCTTGAAAATGAATTGGGTATTAAGTTGTCAAGAGATAGAAGAAATAATAAGTGGGTGTTTAAATTTAAAACTGGGGAGATAACCGTTTCGGGTAGTAGAGAAGATATTGAATATGTTAAGGGTAACTTAAATACTATTTATGATAAATACTCTAAAGTTTTACTTGAAGGGAGAGAATTAGTTAAAGAATATCACAATAAAGCAGAAAGTTATTTAGAAGCGTGTTCTATGGCAGAATATTTGAGAACATTGTCTCAAAATTACTATTCGTCTCGCAACATTTCAGAAGGATTAAAAGGTATGTCTTTGCAGTACATTAAATTTTTAGGAGAAATTGTTGCTACAACTGAAATGGAAGCCTTCCCAGACTTTGAAAACGAAAAAACGGTAGGTCAATTTCACTTTGAAACTTTTACTCTTGATAACTATGAAATGGACAACAACAATAGAATGGTTAAAAATAGAGGTTACGGAATAACAAATGCAACTTCTAATATCTGGGGTAAAGATATGTATGAGTTAGACTTGCCTAAGGCAGTTACTTCAAGAAACGCACAACTTAAACAACAACACTCGGATAATGGTTATGTTTTGATTAGAAAGTTAGATTATGCACAATATAAAAACATAAAATACGGAAACCAAAATGCTTCGTTAATACAATTTAATAATTCTAAAGAGAGAGACGAAAAATTATTAAACCTTATTGGCTTAAAACTTAACAAATATTCGGAAGTTGAAAGATTGACAAATAGCAAAAAAAGAAGTCAAAACAAAACTGAAATAGTTAAAGTCAATGTTAGAATTTTGACCAAAAACCGTTGGGAAATGAAGTGGGAAAGTGCTTCTATTAATTACGACAAAAAGGGAGAGGTTTTCTTAAATGCAACACAAGACATTAATGCCAACGCAGTAAATCATAACATTACAAGTTTTTGCTATTATGAAAAAGATAAGTTAAGCGATTTTAAGATAGATAGATATAGTGGCTCAAATGTCGTAAATGGTGTTCCAAGTGAAATAGACGCAATTAGAGAAATATTGTTAGCAAATGGAATACAAACAATAGGAATTTCAAGTTCAAAAGCAAGTTACTTTAAAAGTGTGCCTACACTAAAAAAAGCGTTAGAGAATTTGATGAATAAAGATGAAAATAAACTAATAGAAAATTGCATACAAAGTTCAATAATTAAAGCAAATGGTATTCATAATTTTTCAATTATTAATGAATTAAATGCAAAAGACAAAGTTAAAACTTGTTTAGTTAGACTTTCTAATAAATACCAAGAGGTAAGAAAAATGTCAGAAAAAAATCTTTCAGTAAAAACAATGTTAGGAATTTTCAATGGTAAAGTAAAAGGAAACTTTCTAAAAAATATAAACATTAAATTGGAAGAAACTTTTTTAAACGATATGAAAATAGCCAATAAATGTTTAGATGAAAACCCTATACTAAAAATGATATTAGACGTATCAAGTGCTACGGGATATGGGGGATATAGATTAGATAAATCTACTGATGAATTTAAAAATATAGTTTCTTCATACACAGATACTTGTAAAGTGAAATAGTTATTAAGTACATACCACACAAAAAAGGCCAACATTAATTTGTTGGTCTTTTTTTTTGCAATAAACTCCCAGGCCCCCAGGCTTCCCAGGCCCCGGTTCACCTGTTGACCAAAAAAATATATACATGGTATACAATAATGATTTGTTATTTTCCGAAATATTTGTAATATTTTTTCGGAATATACGTTATTATTATTGTATACCTTTTAATTAAAAAAACCCTGCTCCATCGCATCCTGGTTTTTGATTAGTCCCAATAATTATTCCTATATTATAATAATGGGTAAATGAAATGTTTTAAAAAAAAGATATAGTTTTTGATTGGTTTGAAAACTTATTCCTATATTACAATAGAGAGACAAATTATACACTATGAAGAATAACGAACAAAACATAAGCGCAGTAAGGTTAGGCGATAAACTAATTATATTCCTAAATGGACAAAGGCAAGTTGTTTCTAAAACAATGTCCCCAGAAATATTTGATATTGTTTGTGGTTATATTGAAAAAAATGATACACAAAAAATAGCAAATATATTTGATAACTTTGAAGATAAACTTTCAAAATTTGTAAGCAAATACTTTGAGTTGGAAGAAGGAAAAATGAAAGATGTTTTTCACAAAGAACCTAATCATTTTTCAAAACTATTAGTAAGAAAGGCAACAGAAATGATGTCTAATGAAGTTGATGTTAAACCCTTATATGAACTTTCTAAAAAGATATTCTTTGCTTCTAAAGACGTATCAACAAACGCAAACATATTATTTAATGAATTAAGTGTAGTAGGTATAACCAAAAATGGAAACCTATTACTACCTTTAAGTAGTAGCGAAAAGTGTAACGGACAAGTTGTGGGTATGCCTTTGTCTGTGAGTAACGCCAATGAAAAAATTGAGAGAGTGGTAAAAGGCAATACATTATCTTTGTTACTACATAAAAAAGACAATAAACAGAAAGTAACAAACTATGCCTTAATTAGTCCTTTTGATATTGTTTCGTTTTCAAATGGCAATTCAAGTGAAATAGCCATATCCAGATATAAAATTTATGATAAGGGAGACTTTGAAACATTAAAAGGTATTGTAGAAGTGCCTAACGAAAACCTTTTTGATATATCATATAACATATTTGAAGAAAAATTTAAAAATAATTAAACACTTTTTGATTAGTTTAAAAACTAATTCCTATATTATAATGTAACAGTTAAAAACAAATAAAAAGAGACAAAATGAAACTACAAAAACTAAAAAGCGACACTACGCAAACATTAAATGTAAATACCAAGAAAGAGTTTACAGTAGATACAAGCAACCAAATGATTGTTAGTATATTAAGAGATAAACTGTACTCTAATAAGATAGCTGCGGTTTGTAGAGAGGTAGCATCCAATTCAAGAGATGCAAATAGAGAAGCTGGTAATACTCAAACTCCTGTAATTATTAGTATATCCAATGAAGGATTATTAGATGAAGGTATGAGTATATCTTTTAAAGATAGCGGAGTAGGTATTAGCCCTTCAAGAATAGATAATGTATTCTTGAAGTATGGAAGCTCTACAAAAAGAGATTCAAATAATCAAACGGGCGGGTTTGGTATTGGTGCAAAAACCCCTTTTGCTTATACAAATGAATTTTTAATTTCTACCGTTTCAGAAGAAGAAGGTAAAAGATTACACAATGTTTATCAAGCTGTTATTTCTAACGAAGGAGGTCAAGAAGTATCGCAACTTCTTTTAGTATCTTCTAATGAAACAAATGAAAACACTGGTACAGAGATAATTATACCTATACAAGATAGAGATTTGAGAGAGTTTGTTAGCGAATGTACTAAAGCAACAATATTATGGGATGTACAACCAACACTTACTGTTAGCGGTGAAAATGAGTTAAAAAAATTAGATACATTAATAGACGGTGAAGGCTTTAAAGTAATTTATGGCGAATACAATGCATGCTTATTTGACAGTTACCACGATGGAGTTATTATGCAAATTGATGGAATTCCTTACAAGTTAAACAATGCACAAGTGGGGAGAGTGGACTCAAAAGTTAGCCAACACATTGAGGCTTCTAAATTGTTTGACATGAAAACAAGATACAATTATGACAATACTCACAGAAACACTGTTCTAGTTTTCAATACGGGAGAGTTAACAATGTCTGCAAGTAGAGAAGAAATTGAATATACGCAAGAAAATATAGATGCTATCTTTGAAAAAGTTTTGAGCGCAGAGGCTTGTATTGAAAAAATGATTATTGATTCTTTTGAAAGTCTTAATACAAAGTTGGAGAAAATTGCAACTTACAATAACTATGCTAATCGTTCAGAAAACAATTTCAAAAATTGGTTTGTCAAAAGTGATGAAGAAAAACTAAAAGACTTTTTTAGAATATATGGCGCAAATATGGTAATTAAGTGTGTTCATCCTGACTATGACAATACAGGTAACGTTAAAAGAATGTCTGAAAACAAAATTGACTTTTTTAGAATTGCAAACAGCAATAGGTTTTCTTTCTCAACAAAGAATTCAATCAACGGAGTAAGACCAGGACTGGACTTTATTAATGATAACCTGTTTGTATTGCGAATGGCTGGGGAGAGTAATGCTTATGCTAAAAACTTAACACTTCAAACAAGATTAAACAGTGAAGGTAAATCTGGTATAGTCTTTATGAATTTTGGATACCATGAAGAAACAACAAATCCTTTTACTGACCTATTAATAGAGTCAGGTGTAGAAATAATCAAATATGCAGACGTAGAAAGAACGAAAGTACAAAGAAGTTACAGCAGTTCTGGGGCTAAAAAAAGTGTTAGCTTGGGTACTATATATGCACGTAAATTGAATGTTCATGGTTATTATTCTGATGCGTCAAAGTTAAAGATGGAGTATAACAAAAAAGAAAATGTTATGACTTACTGGGGTATGAGAGAGGCTGAGGAGGGAGAAACAAATGTGTTAGTACCAGTAAATGCTTGGACTGACTTAAAAGACTTGGATAAGACCAAAGTAAATATTAACAGTGCACTTAGAAAGGATAGTGATTCTGATATCAATTTGGTTATCGTTAATAAAAAAGTAGAAAATGAAACTAAAGAATTAAAACTTTCATACGAACAAACTTGTGGCTTATTGGTAAAGTATGGTTACAGAATTGTTTTTGTAAAAGATAGCGAACTACTAAAAGTTAAGAGTGAAAAAAGTGCTATTGTAGGTCTAAATAAAGCGTTTAGTAAATTGTTGAAAAACAAAAATTTTATTAAAGATATAGTTAACAGTGCAAGACAGTCAGTAGTGGAAGAAGTGGCGGTATACAAAAAGGGCTCTTATGCGTATGATAGACTATATAAAAACCCTTTAAAGAAAAAGTTTTTACTATTGGCAGGATTCAATGTTGATGACTTTAAAACACCAATGTCTGACACTTTAGATACAAATAAAAGAGAAAATGGTTTATTTAATGGTTCTGCGATGCTAGAGTTAGCAGACAGGTTTTCCAAAAAAGTAAAAGGGAGAGATTATAGTAAATATATGACAGCAGAAAAACTAGATGAGGCTATGGAAGATATATCAAGTTCTCACCCAATGATACACTACCTTTTTGAAAAATGTGATACTGACAGAAATTGGGAATTTTCAGATTATAACATAGAGAACGAAGGGGGAGATACTACATTAGAGGGCGTAAGCATAATTAGAGAAGAGTTTGAAAAATTGTTAGATAAAGAATTGAAAAAACTTAAAAAATAATGTTTCAATTTGTCTCGAAACAAAACCCCCAACAATCATAAGGTAGTGATTATGAAAAAGTTGGGGGTTTATTTAAAATAAAATAACTACCTTTGTTTCGAAACTAGATGATAAACTCAAAAAATGAATCATGAAACAAAATGAATTCGTATTCAGAATACAAGAGATAACAGAAAAAGATAAAGAAAAATATTACTTCTTTGAGATAGATGGGTACACAATAATGATGACAGCCTGGACACTGTGTGGTAAGTTTTTAGTAGAGGAATGGGTTACAGAAATGTATCCCCAACTAAGAGCATTGAATATAGATGAGATGGAAAAGGGAGAGATGTATTACAAAGGCACCATGGACAAAGATTCTGTTACAGAAGTTTTAGTTAGTTGGGGATTTATGGTATGTGGTTCAGAAGAGCATAAAAAGGCAGCTGCTGGTTTAGAAGTCGATTGTAGAATAAAACCTAAAAAAGATATTATCAAAGCAAATATTAACCACAAAAAAGAACAACTAGAAAAAGATTTGAAAATAGCAGTGTCAAATGATGACTTTGAAAGCGCTATCTTAATAAGAGATAAAATTAAAAACTTAAAATAAAGATTATGAAAAACTTAATATTATTATTTCTATTTGTAACAGCATGTGTATCTATAAGCGCACAACAATTATATGATGGCAAATACAAATGGGAAGCTAAACAAGTTGAATTAGAAGTTGAGTTCGATATAGAGCAAGATGGAGAATTAATAACAAACTTAAATTTTATAATCCGAAAAGATACACTTAAAGGTGATGGGTATTGGGTAAATGCACCAAGATACAGTGACATGTCAGGAGGGGGATGGTATGAAGCAACTCTTGAAAATGAAGTGTATCTAGAGATGGACTCCAGAGTTTACGGGGGCGAAATTGAGATTAAAATAATTCAAAATATACAAGATGTAAATATGGTAGTCATGGCCGAAAGAGTTTATAAACCTTGTAGACATTAAATGTTCCGAATAAAAGAGTCACATGTTAAAGTGTGGCTTTTTTGTTTTTAGCATTTACTTTTAATTTAAAGTAAATATGTTTGTATAACTTGTTCAGGCGAATGTTACGCAACATGCGTCACACAAAAGGCTTCTCTTTAGGGGGAAGCCTTTTATTTTGCAACAAACTTTCCTGGTATCCCAGCTTACCAGGGCCCGGTTCACCTGTTGACCAAAAAAAATATATACATGGTATACAATAATAAATATATATTTTCCGAAATATTAATTGTTTTTTTTCGGAATATAACAAAGCTTTATTGTATATCTTTATGTGTAAACGTTTTCTTATAATGTTATGCATGCATAACAAATTTTTTTTATGTATTTTTTGATTAGTACGATATATTGTTCCTATATTATACTGAACATAAAAAAATAGAGACAATGGGATTAGATATGTATTTAAAGAAATCAAAAAGAGTAGACAATTTAACCATAGAGGATTACTCAAAAGTTATGAATGAACTTCCTTGGGATAAAGAAGAATATGATGTTGCTGCTGGGCTTAAAGGTATTTGCCCTGATATTGAAGGAGTGGAAGAGTTGAATGATACAGTTCACGAAGCGGGAAGTAATAGTTTTAAGTACCTATCACTCACGAAAGAAATTGGTTATTGGCGGAAAGTTAATGCAATACATAATTGGTTTGTAGAGAACTGTCAAGACGGAATAGATGAGTGCCAACTTTCAGAGGTTTCAAGAGAAGATTTGGAAGACCTTTTGGAAAATTGCTACAAGGTGGTAAATAAAAAGTCTAACCCAGAAGAAACCCTACCCCCAACAGGAGGATTTTTCTTTGGTAGTACTGAAATAGACCAATACTATATGGATGACATTAAATCAACTATTTCAATTTTAGAAAAGGCAATAGCGAAAACAGATTGGGAAAAAGAAATCGTTTTCTATAGAGCATCTTGGTAATATAAATTAAATTAATACGTTATAATATTATGGTTAAAACAATAAACAGATTTGATGCGGCGGTTAATATGATTCCCAAAGAAGGTTGGGTAGTACTACATGTAGATGTAGAAGATGACCCCTTTTACATTCACTACGATACAGAAGAAGAGTTTAACGAAGACTTTAATTTATGTAAGCACCCTTTATACAAAAGTGCTTATGTAGAACCAATTAATATAGTAAACCAGTGGGGAGATTCAGCAGACATATCTATTAAAGGAGGTACTCAAGAAGTATATTTAAACCCTAGATGTCTACACCTTTTTAGACATGGAGTTAAACGAAGAATAGTAATATGAGCGAAATTAAGAAAGAAAGAGGTACAGAAGAAATTCTAATATATGCTCTATTAAATAAAGTAAGATATACAAAAGAAGATATTGATTTAGATGAAGTTATGAGTGAAATAATACATGTAATGGAAAACAGAAAGAAAATCAAAAAGAAAAGTATATTTGAGGCACAAGAAATACTGAAGAAAAAAAGAAGATGAGTGATAAAGTGATAATACTTCGTGAAACATACGAAGACCAAGAAGAAATAGTTGAAACTTTGAGGTTTGATAAAATCCCCAAGGAGTTACAGAAAAACTTATTCCATGCTATGGAATATTTAAGGTCAGATATGCTTATTGAACAAAATGCAATAGGAACATTACAGTGGTTATACGAACAACCTCATCGAGATGAATACTATCATGCAAAAGGGGATTGCAATATAATTGGTAATGTAACCTTTAGAACTCATACATACAACCCAGAAAGATATAATTAATTGTAATATTCATGAAGTAATTACGTTATAGTAAAAAGACATTTAAAACGCCCAAAGATAATGTGTAGAGTATTAAGAGGCACACACCAGTTGGTTACTTCGGCAACTAGGTACTACGCTCTTTAAATCTCACGGTGGCAAGCTGGAGTTCAGTCCGTGGAGCATCTTATCTTTTATAAAGGGGTATAGTGATTGTAGACCGTGAAATTCGGAAGCGTTGAAATAAACGAGAACAGAAAACCTTTCACTTGCCCCTTTTTTTAATTAAAAAAAATAATTTATATACTTTTTGATTACTTTGAAAACTAATTCCTATATTATACTGAACATAAAAAATAGAGACAATGGGAGTGCACATATTAACAGACCAAACAGATAATCATAAAGCATTATATTGTTCAACTACAATGCAAGCTTTTGGACCAATCTTCTATGAAGATGATGATGTAGAAGATTTCTTAGAGTGGTTGACATTAGATGCTAGAACACTTACTGATAGTGAACTTAATAATAAATATTACGAATGGAAAGAAAGTGTAACAAAATAAACTTATAATACAATGGGACAAAAAACAAATAACTTACATGCCTTTACTATTGATAAAGACAATATAAAAGAAGGATTAATTTCTCTCTTTGATATGGATGAAGACTATAATGGGGGTAACGGAGACGAATACTGGGAGTTTAGCGACCAGGAGGATGAAGATGGCAACCTAATATCTTTGGCGGTGTTAGAGGGATTTAAAACAGAAGCAGAAAGATTTGTGTATGACATATATACACATAGTCATAGTGATGGGGTTCTTAATCAAGAACAATGTATAGCATCAACTCTATATAAAGTGCAAGCGTGTCATGGTAGTCATTCTGAACAATTTAACTTTGTAATAGTTGAAACAGGTCCTCAATTTGTAATAGCAGTATCTTACTTAACATAAATAAATAAACACATGAGATTATATACAACAGAAACTAATTACTCCCACTTCGGAGTAAAAGATAAAGACCAAAAATACTTCAAACTATTGTATTCAGACGACTTTAGTGTAAAACCAAGAAAACAAGCAAAATTAGATGGCTATAGTGTTGGCGAAAGATTGTTAGAGGGCATGCATTTCTTACTAACAATTAACGATGATGGAACTCTATCTGTCGAAACCCCCCAATCTGCAAAAGATTATATGAGCAAATTAAACGAAGAGAGGTGGCTTAAGCAAGCGTTGGATTATGCTAAAGATAATGACTTCTTTGAGGGACTTGATGGTTTGGAAGATATAAATCTTGTAATGACTAATGGTGAATATAATTTTGAACAACATCCACTTCCAACTCCAAAAGTTATTGGGAAAGTAGGGTTGTAATAATTACAGTATAACATATGTATTTTGAGGGGGGAAATTATTTTTCCCCTTTTTTGATTGGTTTAATTTATTGTTCCTATATTATGGTGAACATAAAAAATAGAGACAAATGAAAAATGGAGTAGTGTACCTTTATTATGGCGGAGAACAAGACGATGAAACAATTGAAGTATCAAGCCAGGCGGAAGCAGATAGAATTGCTATGGAACATGGTGCGGAACATTGGGATTATGTGGAGAGACACTAAATGCAAAACATAACCCCCAGAAAAAAAACACAATACTTTTGATTAGTTTAAATTATTAATCCTATATTATAGAGTATAAAGAAAACTTAAAAACAAATAAATAAATTATATATGGCTTTAGATAAATTCGATAGAATAATACAACCAAGACAATACGCTATGATGTTAAACACACATTGGAAATCCAATGACGTAAATATTATATTCGTACAAATAGCAGATAGAGAAATTACTAACAATAATAGAGTATACTATAAAAGACTCTGGACCATAAGAGGGGATACACAAGAACAATTAGAAAACCCCCATATAATAAACATTCAAGAAGAAACAACTTGGACTTCACCTTCTAAACTCTTATTAATAGATGAACAAACTTTTGTTGAAGGACATATACATACTACATTCAAACATTTGAGAAATAAATTTACTGATAAAGAAATTGTAGACCAACTTGGTGACGCTGTACAAAGAAGTCTAAATCAATTAGAAAATCAAGTGTAGACAAAATATATAATCCAACTATGGGAATGAGGGAAGTTTTTAAGACTTCCCTTTTTTTGTATACATACTTTTTTCTTCTGGGGGTTACCTTTTTTACTGGTAAATCCCTGGGCACCCGCCGTCAACCAGTAAGCCCAAAATTTAAAACACAAGGTATACAATAATAAAAACATATTTTCCGAAAATTAATAATCTTTTTTTCGGATTATAATAAATCATTATTGTATACCCCCAAAACCTTTTTCTATACATCGTAAAATTTTTACGGCCCCACGGCGGGAAAGATGCAAATATATTTTCCGAAATAACATGAAATATTTAAATCCCTTTTACGTTAATATAAAAGAACCTTTAATTTTATAAAAACAATATTTGAGACTAATCAAAAAATATTCAAAAAAAATGTAACATTTAACAAAAAAAATCGTTATATATAATAGAGGGGTAAACATTAAAATTTGATGAAGCCCACCTGCTGTTCCAAGCAGACTAAGTGTGAGATATAAAATAAAACTCACAATCTCTAAAAACATTATTCGGAAAAAACATATTGGAAATTTTGTGCCATAATCCTGGCCATTATAATCGCACACTCAATTTTATGCTGAGCTTGCGGAACAGTTAACGCATGAACAGTGCTAGCTGGCTATAAGGAACATGTTAATGGGGGCACCCCCCAACAACAATGAAAACTTTTTTGTGAATTATTTCTACTAAACAAAAATCTTTTTTTATCCACCAAAAATTAAAACACTTTTTGTATTTAATTATTAGTTTTTTAATTAAAAATTTATTGCATTTTTTAATTAAAAAAAACACAAACAATTTCCCCAATTATTTTAACAAATCTCATAAGGGCCAACGTGTCAGGTACTTACATTAATCTCCCCCCTTTAATCTCCCTTAAACTTTTAATTAAAAAAAACTTTTAACTCTTAATTAAAAAATACCTTAGGGGACGCACAGCATTGGTTGAAATAATTGGGGGGCTCTGTAGCGGGAATTGAGGGGAGAGCTGTTCGTGAGTCTACAGGACCTGCAACCCACTTTTATCCACAATTTACCACTATTATACACCTCTTACCACCTCTCCCTATTTACAAGCTTGAAAATCAAGCAATTAGCTTTTTGAGAAAATAGAAATACTACCAATAAACGGTGGTAGAATATAGAAAGCTCTCCCCAAAACTACCAATAAATTTCGACATAAATACTACTAATAAAATACTAAAAATACTACCTATAATTAATTGCTAAAAATCCACCAAAATAAAAGCTCTCCCCATTCACAAAAATACTATCAAAAGCTCTCCCCATTTATATACAATAAACTCTCCCTCCAGATTCAATAAATTCTCTCCCTATTGTAATATATTTACAAATATTTCGTTCTATTAATATTATGGAAAATAAAAGAAATAATAAAAAGGATTTAGAGCTTAAAAATAAGAAACTAACGTTCATCACCAGGGCAGAGAATAGAGTAAACTTTACTCTCAATAAAATGGACTTACTTATAGATTTATCAGACACTAGTAAATATGAATATGATAGTTTGCAAGTTCAAAAAATAGTCAGTACTTTAGAGGTTAAATTAAGAGAATTGAAATCGGAATTCAATAGGAGACTAGAAAATAAAGAAACAAACAAAGAACCATTCCAGTTTTAACAAAATGCATATGACAGATTATAACAAACTTGATGCTTTAAAATATTTGGCTAGTACCAAACTAGATAATATAAACGAATGGACAGAATCCTTTATGTATACCATATTGTCTAAAGTTATATTAGAAGATGATAGCAAAACATATACTAAAGAAGAATTGGATAGATTTATAGAAACAGCATCTAATGCATAAACCAAAACAAAGATGAGTAAAGAATATATCAAAGAACAACATCAACACCTACAATTATTGGGTAGTAACATAACACCACTTAGACCAGGTGTAGGATTCTACGTAACAGTAGATGGTCTAGAAATATCAGAAGATTACTTTCC
>Ga0255039_10000042_pt1 | contig 36691 bp, 14 predicted proteins | sample BC1_12_1_MG_FD_181713 | JGI IMG/M metagenome (GOLD analysis project Ga0255039, IMG submission 181713) | Seawater microbial communities from Strait of Georgia, British Columbia, Canada - BC1_12_1 | ecosystem: Environmental > Aquatic > Marine > Strait | place: Canada: British Columbia | collected... | reverse complement strand
ATATGACGGGATGCACTATCGCCTTCATTATAACGATGTGCATATTTGTTGTTCATTTGCTCTACTGCAGAATTTCTAGCTACCCATACTGGATAAGCATATGCATGTTCACTCAAAATTGGATTTGAATTCACCTCCAAAAGCAATTGGTCATTATCGTTATAATAATAATCAGTAACACAACTACTATTAAGTGTGGCAACAGATCTAAATATCCGGTTACCCACTAAATCATATTTGTATTTAATATCATACGCATCAATTTGTGTGGCACTATTGGTCACCTTTTCATGAATCAAACGATCCAATCCATCGTGCGCGTATAATTTATTATGATTGTTATATGTAGACGTTGATGATACTTTATGTACCTGCTCAACGACACCTATACGGTGGCCACCACTGTCGAGTGCATATTCATATTGGCTCATAAGCGCGTTGTTTAGCACATATGAAATCGTAGTTAATCGATTTTGTTTATTATACTGATAATTCCCTTTTACGCCATTTGGCAATAACTTTGTTTTTCGATTTCCATTATCATCATAAAGATATGTCGTTACGTTATCACCACTAACAGTGTCGCCATTGCGTGTCACTTCAGAAATTTCAAACAATCTACCGAGATCATCGTAGTGGTAATCCGAACGGGTGATTGCGCTTGTTTTATCGACACCTGTATAGGTAGATACTTTATGTCCAGTATATTGATTATACGTATAATTAACATCTCCTTCTGGTGTTACCATACGTACTACACGATGCTGATTGTCGTATATAAATGTTGTGTCAACAATACTTAGTGAATTTTTGTAGTCGTAATATTCAATTTTAGATTGGTGACCCGTTTTAAGATAACTATATTCGTAGCCGACATCAGGGTCATTTTTACTATATGCGTCTTCACTTTCGTAAAAAACCTTATATTGCAAACGACCTTGGTAATATATATATTCGGTTATTTGTCCATTACCATCTTTACTATATTGCAACTGCCCATTGTCATCATATGCATAATATTGGATTTGACCATTTGGTAATTTGCGACTTGTTTTTAAACCTAGGTGATTGTACAAAAAATAAGTCGTACGTTGATTTGTAGTATCAATATCGCCAGATAAAGCGTCTACACATATATTATCCCTTATTTCAGTTTGATTACCATATATATCATACTGATATTCATAGCGGGATATTTTATATGATCTGCTATTATCGTGAGGAGTCAAATCTACCTTCGGCAGTTCAGTCGCTACAAGTTGTCCCAAGCGATTGTAGTAATATCGTTTTATAGTATCTTTAGCAAACGAATATTGCGACACAGCAGCAGGTGTAACATCTATTACAATTTGTTTTGTTTCCCAAATTTTTCTACCATAATTATCATACCCATAATATTGAAATGTCAAATCATTATTCATACCATCTTTGTCAAGATCTACTGGCGGAAATGTAATCTTCACTAATTTACCTAAATCATTGTAATGATAACGCGTTATATTACCACTGGCATCTGTAACGCTTTCCTTTTGACCATTACTATACCCTATATGCGTAACATTATTTACGGTATCTGGCAATGATGCAATGGTAATTTTACGACCTAAAAAATCATATCCATATTTATTTTGACAAACTAGTTCCCCAGATTCATTAAGGGCGTATGACTTACTCACCCCGCTGGCGATATCGTACTGAGTACGATTATAAGATAATAATGCTTCACCGTTCACATCTGGAACTACAGGCGTACCGTCATAAGCACTCACATGCCAGTGTGCAGTCACCCCTAAATCAGACGGTAACTTAACAATGATATCGCCATTACCATCAATATCATATGTATAATTTACTTTTGCACCAAGCCATTGTCGCGTTTCTATCACTCTCCCCTTATCATCATAGACCGATTCAACACCTACTGGTGCATAGGTAGCATCATCATCGACAACTACCGGATCGTGTGGCGGTACATAGAGAATCTTTTGGCCATTATTATCATTGAGTATTTGGCTAATTGTTAACAAATTATATTGAGGATCGTCTTGCGCTGTCACCAATAATAACCTCAAGGCATTTACATCTTTAAGTGGCAAATCGGTACTCTCAATTTGATAAGTGTACGTTTCAACAATCGCACCAACCGCATCGTACCGATTTTCATTAACCTGCCCATGCGTATTTACACTATAAAGTAGCGCCCCACCTATGGTATAAAATTTTTGATGCAACATAACACCATTACTACTTAAAGAGGCGTCACCTATCGGTACAAGCCCATCAAATGTTTCACGCATCGTGTATTGAATACGACCACGTGAATCATAATATAGATATGTATATACCGACTTATGGTTCCCCCCATTCAAATCAACCCATTGGGTACCTGATTGTATTTCCCTACCTTGTATATCGTAAAGCATATAAGTCGATATACCGTTACCATTGATGATTTGATAAGGCTTATGTTCACTGCCACTCAAAGCTGCATCGTAAATATATTGAGTTACTTGATGAAAATTACTTGAGATTTGCCCATTCAATTTTATATCAAGCGAATCAAGCGTTTTGTAATTTTTGATCTGCTCAAATTCAATTGGTTCTGGAAAAGTATAAAGTGTATCAACATCAAATACAATTTGAGCAGCGATGCGGTTTTCATCATAAAGCGTAGCTGTTAACGATTGCCATACTTCAGTTGCATCAACACCTGTCGTGGTACCCACTAACACTAATTGACCTGTATCGACATCATAATATTGTCTTGACGTACTTATTTGTTTAAAATCAATTTCAAATCGTTCACGATTATTTAGCCACGAAACCGCCTCCACGTCTAGATTTGGATCACCAATATATATATATTGTCGTATTTCGGTTATTTTGCCATTGGCATCATATGTCATCACTGAAGCATTACCAACGCCGTTTAAAGTAAAATGCGTATGCCCATAGCGGTCATATTCAACGACATCTGTAGTCCATTGAAAAGTACCATCACCATTATCACTCACGATCTTCTTCGTTTCTGTACGTTGTTGTTGCGGCACTTCTTTATTTTCAAATTGATGATATAGATAATTGTAACGGGTTGGATACCCCATGTGGTCTACGCCAAGTATCACGCTACCGAACTGATCATAGAAGTAAGTTGAAGTATTTCCATTCCGATCTGTAACACGCTCACTGCGTGCCTGAATATCTACACCGCCAATAGAACGCAAATCCCCACCGATAAGATCTCTCTCAATAACAATTCTGTTTCCGCTGGCATCAATCGTCGCTATCAACCTGCCGAGATCGTCATATTCATACTGGATAGGTTGCATGCCTCGTGAATCGACTATCGATGTGATTTGGTGCTTTTCCGGACCAGTGACGTTTTCGTCATAATTGTAGTAAACCTTTTCTACGGTATCTACATTAACACTATTATCTTCTTTGTAATCATTCGTTTTGATTACTTGCGTTAAATTGCCATACTGATCATATCTGTATTCAATAGCATGCTCATCCACCTTGCCATTTCCATCGACGTCTAGATGATCAGTTGTATATATATATTGAATAAGATTATCTAAATTTGAATTTTGCCTTACCGCTAAGTCACTAAAATATGCCATTTTAATAAATGCATTAGACGTACCATTGCTCACCCCTACTGATTTTGGATTTTCAGGATCACTTAAATCTACCTCAAAATCTATATGGTCTTTATTGGGTAACACCACACTAGATAAATAAGGCTTCCCATAAGCAACATAAGACCAAAGAGACTCTTCTGCAAAACCATTGGGTGGCAAAATATTTATTGTGCCATAAGCATGACGATCTATATGATAAATAGATCCATCTTCCAAGGTCAGAGACCAACCAGATATATCATGGCTAGATGTATTTACCGAATTACGTAAAAAAGGTGTTTTCCCATTCCAATAATAACCCGTTCCTCCATAGGTGCTATCTTCAAAATATAACGTGTCATGCCCATATATTGGGTTTGACTTCGTGTGTAACTTAGCAGAGACACCTTCTGGTGAGACATATCGCACTTCCCAATGTGGCCAATCACCAGGAAAACTGGTTTTGACAAATTGTGATGCAAAAGTAACGCGCTCACCACTGTCTGGCAATGTTAACGTCACATCGCGATCATAAGTACCACCTAGTCGTGTAGTATATGTACCGTTATGATCATTTATAGTAACACGTGTTTCATAAAGTTTTAATTGTAAATCAATCAAACTATAATGCCAACCGTATCCAAATGCACCTTTGTTCGTTTTACTAAAACTATCATAACTTCGGGTAACAGCCAAAGGTATCGGCCCGCTATTTACAACTAAATCTTCTTGGGAAAATTTTAAATTGCCAATTTTTAATGGGGCATTCAAAATAAATTCACGATCAAGGTGTTTTGTTTTAACGATTTCGTCAACACCCGACACCGCTGGAATTTTCACCTGAGCTATTAATGTGATAGTATAGATACCATTTTTAAGATTTGTAAAATCTAGTACACCAATTTGATCATGCTCTGTTTGAGTGCCTACATTACCATGCGCATATCCTTGATGATCTAAAATGCCAGGTGTAACATTTTTTCGAAAGTCGTTACTATTATTGAGCATGAGTTTATACCGAACAAAATCGCTTAACCCAGGATAAACAATTTTTCCATACAAGTCGAACAACCCTGAAGATATAACCGGCAATGGTGCTACACCACTATTGATCTCTATATCGGTAACCGCCGCGCTACCAATATCTATATCACAATATATCATTCCATCTAACGTCTCAGGCAAGTAAATAAATGATACTGTTGCTGTTTCATTTCCTGCTATAAGTGTAACAATATTTTCACCTATAATCAGATCATTAATATTTAAGAGATCAAAATTTCCCACGCCCTGATTCTGGTTCGTCACTGTTTCATGCGCATTAAGTTTTAATACCCATGCTTGCGATGGTGTTGTAAATGTTCCAGAAAAAACGACATTTTGACCATATTGCACAACATCTTCTGAAACGCCAAATGATTCAATCACGCATCTACCACTATCGATCGGTGGCAATAACCTTGAAACACCAAATAACGGCCCATTGACATCGTTTGCGTAAGCAATTAATTGATAATCTTTAGGTAAGAGGCGCGGATCAACGGTATAATCAATTTTGATTTTCGTCGGTTTCCCCATGGTACCACTCAATACCGTTTGGATAATTTCATTACCCTTAAGTCGTTCTCCATTTAAAGTTAGATAAAACGATGTAAGATGTAATTCATCCGATGCAATAACACTATATGTAACCTTTTGCTTTTCAGTTTCAGAACAATCAAAAGGTGTAGAAAGTGATGAAATAAATATCGGCGGTTCATTATCAGTTGCAGGCACAACATTGACTGTAAGTAGTTCAGATTCAAAATGACCACCTTTATTATTAACTGCCGTAAGCTTAAAATAATATTGGCCAACGGATTTAAAGATAAGTTGAAGATTATGGGTGTCAAGTGGTGTCAAGAAATCTATTTCATCACCAATATCATCTGAATCAGGATAAATCGACCAAACATATTTAAGATCATTACGAGATGGTAAACTGTATGCGCCATCAAACACGACTGTGTCGTACTGTGTAACTGTCAAATCACTACCAGGGTAGACAAAAACGTCCTCTACCTCTGCCGGCATCACATAGATAGAGATTGCATCTTCTATCGAATTGCCTTGCGAATCTGTTACAACAAGGGTAATCGTATAAATACCAAAGTCATAAAAAGTGACCATTGGCTTACGTAAAAGCGCGTCATGAATAACACCACCTGATGATACATACCAGTGATATGATAATGTTTCTATATCATCATCTATCACATCTGTCTTGTCCAATAAAATTGTAACTGAAGCATGATCATCAGATATCAAAATCGGGTCGTAGTACCCCATAAACACTTGAGGCGCAGATGTTACCACTTCAATGGTAACAGTGTCATACCCTACGATTAAATCTGCATATTTAACGGCAACACCAAATACGTATTCACCTACTTGATTATTTTCGTTTACCACTGCAGTAATGGTGGCGGTTGCATTGTCTGCCTCATTGAACGACACATTTGCACCACTCGGTTTGGTTAAAACATCCCATTCAAAAGTAACGCCAGATTGTCCTTGATATAGTGCATCTAAAGAAATAGGCAAAGAAGCGTGATCTTCTACATATATTTTATCTTCACATGCATCTATATAAAATGTATCATTACCAACTATAACATTTTTATCTGCTTCACCTAAAATATTACCATTATACTTATCAAGCACTTCAAAGATAAAATGATATAAACCAACAGATGGAAAAGTAACATAGGTGTCTATATCTTCTGGGGTAAAAATATTTGCCTGCAAACCAACCGAACGCCACCGATAATGATACCGAGATTCATCTTCAATCGTTAAACGCGGTATAATACCACTCAACGGGGTAGTTAACTCAGACAACAAAACAAATTCAGGTGCATTTATAGCTGGTGCATATTTTAAATCAATTGTAACAAAGTCTTCCCCTAAATAGTTTTCGCCAAGGAACAAACCATTAGGATCGCTATTCATTCTTAAATTAAATACATATCGCCCTGCATGCACGTTTGAAGTAGCGGTGTCGAAATCAACGCTCAATTTACCTTCTTCGGTAACGGTATATATAATATCAGATACGTTTACACCATTTGGTAATTCAGAAACAAACCATTGTTGTACTATCGCATTATCTGCATCATCAATGACTACCGATGCCATCTCATCTGCACCGTTAGATATTTCAATTACGACGTCACTACCTGCATTAACACCAAATGGAAGTGTATCATCTCTGAATGCATATTCTTCCGCACCAATATCGACTCGATCACCTAAAACCCTTTTATGCCCCCTACTACAAAATTGATTACTATAATCTAACTCCGGGTCACCTTTATCAATCACGATCGCATCTAACCAAGGCCATGAAATATTTTTTAGGAAAAAATGATCTGCATGAATATCGAATAGATGGATTAGGCTCGGACCAGTATAATTAATAATCCCATTGCCTCGATAATCAATATTCATTTGATTATTGCCTAGGTCTTCATAGTTAGCGCTTGCAAAATCAAAGCAACAATACTTTATATCTGTGAACAATTCTATATTTCGAAATGATAAATAATCGCCGAAGTAATCATGATATGACCATATTAAACAATTTCGAATCTCTGGCTGTGCATAAATTGAAACACCTTCATTAACAAATGCATATGACGATATTGCACTCATAATGGATAAATTATGTATTTTCATTGATTGTTCTGGATTGCGTATAATAATTGCCCCAGGAAAGACATCAAAACCATTGGAAGAAACAATGGAGTGATTAAGTACATAACTGTTTTTAACAATACCTTTTCCACACTGTTCAAAACATAAAGCAGCGCCGCTTTCTATATAATATATATTATTTGTTAATGTAGGCGATGATTGATAACAATATATTCCCTCTGTAATATTTGTTGCATCACTCACTGAATAATTAAGATTTGCATTAAATGTGAAGCCAGCGATATATGAACGATCCCCATTAAGCATTGTTACTGTTGGTTTGGGTTGAAAATAAAAATCTCCTCCAATGATCGTAGCTAATGTTGTTTTTAAATCATAAGGGTTTGAAGAAACCAAACGAATATGCTTATTGTCAAAAATCAAGTTTTCAGTGTATACACCTGGTTGCACAACAATTGTATTATTTGGATCTGCGTCGTCTATTGCTCGCTGGATGGTTTTATACCATACTTTTTTATCTTGATTAAATATTCTTTTATTGATCGGTACAATTTTTTTTGCGTAATAAGAGCCGTTATTATAATATGGATCATTACCCAGGCCAAGTTGACCGCCACCATAACGATCTGAATTAGATAAAGATAAACCCCACACCCAAATATCTCCATTTTTATCTACCGCAAAACTAGACTGATTTCCTGCTTCAATATATACAATATTTGATAAAAATTGTTCGTCACTTATCTTTACCTGCACTGGATAATATGAATGCGTTGATGCAGTAACGTCGTTTGACGGCATTGTATAATAGACATCTTTTCCTGTACCCAACACATTTCCACCCAGCTCTTTGTTTCGTCCCCATGCCCAGACATGACCATGCTTATCAAGCGCCAAGGTATGATAACTTCCTGAAGCAACCTGGATAATATCTAATAAATAATCATCGTTTGAATTCGGATCATACTTATCGAGATCTGTTGTATCAAATTTACTAGGGTCATAATGATTTCTACCATTGACATCATCGGGTAATCCATCATTATTCGAATCTGGCGCTAATACCCTATATGGTATATCGAGTAGTATCTCATTTTGCAAATGCCCATTAGCCAAAAATCCTCTACTGGCGGTAATATCTTGCCCATAATTATTTGCGCCCCATGACCACACATGTCCATTCTTATCTGCTGCATAAAATATATCATCAGCTGAAGATGAAGTTCGATACCCCTGGGCAACATCAAACGATACGATATCTTTTAATATTGTTTTTTCTGCAAACAATGCTGTATGCGCGTATCCGTTTTTAGCAACCGTACCCCACGTGTATAAATCCCCCGACCGTGTCAATGCCATAGCGGAAGAAAATCCCATTTTAACTTGTACTGCATCGGTAAACGAGTATGCATTATTAGGGTCCATCCCTATATCTCTGATTTTAACCTCAACAGGGGTCCTTTGGTTATCTAAATGACCGTTGCCCATCTGACCAAGATGCCCGTCACCTGCAGCAAACACTTTTCCGTCAACATCACAAACAATATACTTTTTCAGATAATCTTCTATAACAGATAAATGTTCTAAACCAGCGTCAACATCTTTGATGCCTTCTAAATATTCGTGAGAAGCGCCACCAATATTTTGTTCACCACTTGGTAAATATACTGGAAAAATATCATTAAATTTATCATCACCATAGCCACTACCCCAACTTGCTAATTTACCATCACATCCACTATCAGAAACAATGGCATAACGGGCTCTATCACCAGTAGAAATTTTTTGCACAGCTGTAAAGTCCATTTTGCGATCAATACCATAGCGATAATATTCACCACTGAATTCAGATGAAAAATATATCCAATCGCCATGATCATCAACCGCAAAATCAGCCCCTGTCTCTTCTCTCGGTAAAACCAGAGGTTGCCGTGCCACCCCACTACCCACAGTTGCACTGGTGCCCCAAATTGCATTTGAAAGGGAATCAATCGTGGAACGCGATTCTGAATCTCGATAAAATATTTTATCTGATTTTAACCGTACTTCGTAATCGCTTGATAAGGCACTAACGATGGCATCGGTTTCAACACGAACATTGCCATTGGCCAAATCTAAATATGCAACATGCCCAAAATCAACATTGTTTTCTTCAAATGGGGTATCGCTCATTTCGGTAAAATACAATCTTTCAACATTATTGGTATGGTGGTATTTTAGATTATTTATATTTTCAAATAAACCCTCTAGTTTTATAACATCATTTGGATCGTCAGGGTATCCTGATGACATATCAATTTTATAGATGCCATCGGAACCAGCGAGATAATATATTTTGTCCACTTCATTTACAGCAAATGAGTTAATTGTATTAAACGGAGGTTGCCTTGAAGTAATGATTAATGGGGAAAGATATGTATTTGGATCGCTCAATGCAATTGTATAAATCGTATCATTATCGAGCCAATATAATTGCGCCCCCTTAACTTTCATCTCCTCAATTGTTCCGTTGTATAAATGTTCTACATCACCATTTAATAAATGAATGCGTAGCAATGCTTCACTATTACTTCGATCATAATAAACATATAACCATTGACCATCTACCAATAAATCTAAGACATTTGCATCACTGTAAGGTAATTGAAATGTATCAATATATTCTTGTAATACCGGGTAGTAAATAAACGGATCATGCCCATTACCTGTCCCCAACGCGTTATAGTAAGTCATTCGATTTGTAGCATTCCCCCCACCACCTGTAGCCCAAACATCACTATTTTTGTCTTTCACTATTGTATGCCCGGAACCGCTTGATATTGCGCCTCTTGCTGCCACCATAATTTCAGGGTTGGCAGTTATTCTGGTAATATCTGACTGAACTACAGAACCATCTTCTAGGATTGCCTGTAAATACAAATCATAAAACCCTGGGACAGTTACGGTAAATGCACTATCAAGCTTAAACTTATCTTCGAACAATATCTCGCCACTACGCGCATCACCAGGACCATACGCAACAACCCAATATGTATTTGGATATGGAGATATACCTTGCAGATTGATTTTATTTGGAATAGATAAACATTGATCGCTCCCGCCATTAAAGCATACGTTAATATCTTCCCAAGAATCACATCGTGCTACGTATACCGATACAATATCAGAAACAATTGATATTGCGTCATCCACTTGAAGCGAAAATACGTAATAACCTACCTCCGAAAATGTAACGCCGCCATTAAGCATATGACGATCTTCAAATACGACACCACTATCTGGGCCACTCACCTGCTGCCAACTAAATGTTGTAGTATCAATATTATAATTGTTACACGTTGCATCAAAGTGAATCGTTTGCGAATCATCAGATAGTGATAGTGACCGATCCATACCTGCATCAATCTGAGGTTGCATATATGGCGCTTTTATTTCAACAGTTACATAATCTGTTGCTGTCAGTTGCCCATCTGAAACAGCTAATCGAATAAAGTAAGTACCGGTTTGGGTAAAATGTGCTAATGTAGAAACTGCAGCAATACCATTTGGATCAAGCATTGTAATTGCTGCATAGTTGTCAAAAAAGACTTTACCGCGCGTGACACCATTGTAAGGTGCCGCTACCAGCGACCAGTTAACGATCATTTGTCCACTAAATGGTAATCGGTCATCGGTAATAACCCCTTCTAACGTTACCGTAGATAATGCATTATCTAAGAGATCTTCGCCAACATCAACTGTTGGCCCATGCTGCAGGTTCGTTGATGACGTAATTGATATATGCTTAATATCAGTGCGGACTAAACCATTAACATCTGGATTTGTTACCGTTAATGTCAAATAGATTGGCAGATGATCAACTGCATATAAGATATTTGGATCACCGGTAAATGATATATTAATTTCCGGATTTAGAATATTGTCTTCAATTATTTCAACCTGAAGAAATGTAAGCGAATCCCCTTGTACCCATTCCCATTTATATTCGAGCTGTGGCGAATATCCGGTGACCACTTGTGCATCATATATTTTCATATTGATACCTGAACCGTGATAAGCCACTTCGCGAAAACGGCCTGCATCGATTTCTAATGCGCCACCATATTCATAGGCGCCCATATCAACGATGCCTTCATAAACCCGTGGCTTCCCTTCAAGATCTGTCGTTGCCGCAATGAGATTAGTATTACCATAATTTATTAATGGCGAGTAAGGACGCAAATGATAATCAGCTGATGCATTTGTAATACTATATGGTGGGGTAAATGGATTTGGTGAAACAAATAGGGGATTATCAGAAAGATTACCATTTTCCATAAACCATCTCGGTAACGTAATAGGTGCAATCTGTATACAACTATGTTTTATTGAAACATCTGAAGATGTTGTTTCGATTTGCTGATAATAATCAAACTGACCATCTACGCTGACGCCATTTCCCCACAAGATAGAATTCACAACGCCCAAAGATCCATAATCAATATAAATACCCCCGCCTGCGCCTGAAAGATTATCACTAAGTGTACAATTAATTAATTTAAAATCACTCCCTAACCCATAAATGGCACCACCTTTGCCTGCTGTAAAAACATCATCATTATCATTGGCGGCACTATTGCCATAAAATAAACAATTACAAAATGATATATCTTTCGAATTATGTATAAACGCGCCACCACCTCCGTAATATATATTTCTACTATTATTATTATACACAACGCAGTTTTCAATTTGAACATTTTCGACACTACCAAAAAATATGCCGCCACCGCCAAATAGTGATGCATCTGCTACGCCATTGGTAATATGTATACCATTAATTATATTGTCGCCGCCAACAACTATCACATGCGATGCATTATCAAGTTGCGGTCCCCATGGGTTAGGATCATTGCCGTCAATATCACCACTTAATGTCGTAACATTAACAACAAGATCCCTGCCATCAATTGTATGCTCACCACCGGAAAACCCACCATAAATAGAAACGCCGCTACCAATCAAAAAGCCACTTATATCTGACGTACGATATACCCCTTTTGCAATCCAAATTTGATCACCTATATCAGCAACGGATAATGCTTTTGTAACTGTCGCAAACGGCGTTGACCATGTTGCCCCATTGTTACTATCTGCACCGCCTACTTGATTAACATATATAATGCCCGTATCTACGATCAACCAATCGCGGCTTAACGCCACCAATTCTGAAACGTTTGCTACTTCACCCCCTGTTGTCGTGCCCCATTCATTATGAAAAAGCCCAAAGTCAATAAGGTTTACTATGCCATCACAGTTCAAATCCATTGTAGACCAACCACCGGTACAATTGGTATTTCCACGACAAAAAGCATGCAAAACAAAAAGGAGTAAAATAATGACAATGAAATATTTGTAATACAAGCGATAAAGTAATGACATACCTATTTCCCATCCATATTTTGATCTAAAAAAGTTAACTGCTCATATATAAGATGAAAAAAGTGAGAAAAAACGGAAAACTATTTTGAAAATATTTAAAAATAGTTGAAAAAAACATAAGAAAGTCGTATTCTGATGTTTAAACGATATTTTGGTATAAAAATAACGAACCGAGTAAAAAGGGAATAAAAGTGACTAAAATCAACTATCTATTCATACTGTTCATCTCATTTGCTTTAGGTGGCTGCACACATATATTTAGCAAGCACCCTGTTGGTGTTGCACCTGTAAAAATTGCTGCTACTGCTTGGGATGGTGTTTGGACATTAGGAGATGCCCTCGTAATCATAAAGGTCACCGATGAAACATCTGGTAAAATGAACCTTGGCATTATAGAGGAAAAGGAGGATAAATTTAAAATCTCGAACACTAAAGCATTTATAAGAAAATACAAAGATGAGACTTATATAAACATTCACTCTGCCGATTGGTTTGCCGATGATAAAAAGGGAAGATTAAAAAAACATGCGTTATTTAAAGATTCCGTTTCATGGTATCGATTATTAAAACAAGAGGATGCCATTATATTGTGGATTGTTGATCAAGATGCATTCTACAAAGATGCAAAAATAAATGGTTTAAATTTCAAAATACTTGAGCCTGATTTATATTTAATTGATGAACCGAGCGAAGTGACCTCTGAATATCTAGAAAAACATAAACAGACTATTTATAATGGAGAAAACGATCTTATTATTTTGACTCGAAAAATAAAAGATTAACATTTACCATTGCCATGGATTGTAGAGGCACTAGCGAGTTCATGCCATTTTAATTGTTACCAATAAAAACAATATCAGTACCATTACTATATTTTTGACCGTTATGATCTTTCACCTTACCCCTATTATCTACACCATCTTTACCTACACTGTATACCTTATATAACTCAGACCTACATATATACCTAAATGGTTTTTCAGAATAATCATCGATTGGCACAGCGGGTAAATAGGCTGGGTTTAATACCGCAAGATTTTTTGGTAATTTGTTATTGACTAAACGATATTGCTCAATGGCAATAACAATACGCATTAATTCACTACGTACATGTAAAGCTAGAAAGCGCTGTTCATTTTGTTGAAAAAACTTACCTACATGTCTAACCATCCGATAGGAAGGTAGTGATTCTGCTTTTTGCCTAATCCCTGCTAAAATCTGAAGACGTTTTAAGGGAAGTTCATTTAAGCTCTCTATTACTTTTAAATTAATCTCTATTAAATACCGTGCATCTTTTTGAGCAAAGCCAGTAAATAAATAAACCTTTTCCATAAATGAACTATCACGCGCATTGGTTTTTTCCATCTCTGAATTTTCATCTGCCTGTATCAATGCATTCATTTGCAAAGCAAGCTCACCTGTGACACTTATGCCCAAAGCGTTATGATTAACCCACTTGGACAACGTATGTGCCAATAGATTAAGCGATCCCTTGTCAAAAGAGATTGTATTCAAAGCGTATTCAAGCGAATCAATAAAAGCCCCTTGGCTCATACTACAAAAAATTTGCGCAACAAATAATGGTACATCTTTAAAGGCATCAATAAGTTTAAGCTGAAGTTCAAAACCTTCAAGTAAGGCATTAAAATCTGCTGCCGCGACATCACGATACACTTTAGCCCTTAAAATATTCCTTAAAATAATAAATTTTCCTAATAAACCTTCTTCATTGTTTATTGTTGCAGCATGCTGATTCATAAAGAAATCAAGCGTTACTGAACTATGTTCATAGTTCAGTAACGCTTTCAATGTGCTGTATTGACCTTTATTTTCATCAAAAAAACTTTCAATCGCCGCTTGAATCAATGGATCGATAAGTTCACCATTTTCAGGTATCTTTGCGCCACCAATAAAAGGCAATAGCGCCCTATTTTTATGACGCCAAATTTTCAAACGATTAAAATGCCGCGCTTCACTTTCTTCAATGGTTTCGTCAATTTCACTATCTGAAAAAAACCCAAAAGAGTCATGCGCATCAAACCCGCCACCGAACCCGCCAAATCCACCGTCGCGCGTTTCATCATTAGCCATACCGACACTGTAATTGCCATCGATATCACACACATCAACGTCATCGTTAAATAGTTCTATGTAATTGGGATCGATACAACGTACTGGCCATCTACTAAAATCATCGGTCATCCCCAAAACAATTAAGGCACCATTGTCGTCAGCAGGTATTTCAGGATATAATAATCGCAGCGATGCAAGCGATGCAGGTAAACCTTTATTCTCTATATTGACAATCGCCTTCCTTAATTGCCATTGCTGATATGCTTTGTGTATATATAAACCCCAAAGCGGTAGTGATAATACCACCAACGTCAAAAATATATTTACAAACCGTCGTTTACCTGAAATAATAGGTACTTTATGATCATATTTTTTTTCAATACTTAGCATCTAAAGTTTGTACCTTTTTTATTCACTGTTATTTCGGCCACGTTTGTTAAGTTGATCTTGTGTCTGTTTCATGGCATCAAGTATATTACCCTTGGTTTTTTTCTCAACTGACCCCTTTGATTTTTTCTTTTGCTGCTTGATTTCATCCACTTTAGTCCCTTTATTTTTAGTAACGATCTTACTAAGCTTCGGTGATCTACTCTTTTCACTACCTTTAGGCGCTTTATCGTTAAGATCTGTTGACATTGATGATGATCGTACTTTTGGTGCACGTAATTTCGCAGCAAACGACCCAACGACACCGGTGCGACGTTCGAATACTTCCACTAACAGTAATACCATTGCCGCCAAGGCCAAGAGATGACTTATATTTAAGTATTGCCTAGCCACCGGTATATCATCCCAAATTTCAGGCACAGAGAGTCGTTCAATGCCACCTGTGGCAGTGGCTAAATGATCCAATGTTTCACCACCAGCAAAGGTCGTTGGTGAAAACTCTGGTGAATATGGTAAACAAATCGGTGACAATGAGACACGACCATGATCATCTGCATCCAAAGTCGCAATCATTATTTCACCGCCGGTCAAATTTATTGTGCACGAGAGTAAATCTGCATTTTCCCAACTAAGTTCTTTTTTAATTGATATTGGCTTACGACCTGAATACCCTTTCAAAAACGTCATTTCTGGTAATGTCGTAAATGCGTCAAAGGTGCGGGTTGGATCTAAATGCAATTGAATGCGACAAACACCGTTATTCACCTGCTGAGTTACCATCATTTGTGCGCCAAGATGATCTTTTTCACCTGCCATCCAGCGCACTTGACTGCTAAAAAATGTACCCACTTGCGCCCACTGTGCAATATCCCCAGTAAACTTACCATCAGCATGTCCCGTATAACAGAGTACTCGACCGAGCCCAGCTTGCCATGTGGCCACAATCGGCGCAGCATATTCATCTTGAGACACCGTCGCCATCGCCGCTCCGTTGCGTAAATAGCATAAGTTATACCCCCCGATGGTTGGAATATTTATAAACGACTTTTGTGTAATATTGATCATTCTGGGGGTCACATGTATGCCTACAGGCTCGTCAATAAATGAGCTTCGAGCAACCATAAAGGTGTCTTGCGCAAACAGACGTGGTAATTCAGCAGCACTTTCGGTAAAAAAGATGCGGCCATTTCCTCTTTGTGCGATTGCCTTTAAAAAGGCTGCGTCAACATCGGTATCACGCCCCAAACCAATAACACTACAAGTAATGCCTGCTGACTTACAATGCGCAAGTAGTTCTTCACAACCTTCAGGTTCTTCAGCATCTGCAGCATCAGCAAATAAAATAATATGCTTGGTACCAGCCTTGGCATCCATTAATAATCGGGCACTTGCTTCAAGGGCAGTATAACAAAAGATACCCCCCCCCATCGACTGTATACGCAGAATATCACTTCGCAGCTTCGGATTCTCAGAAATTGGTTTGCAATCAGAAATAATGTGCGCGGAAGAATCAACGGCAATCACGCCCATTTCATCGTTAGGTGAAAGCATTTTCAATACTTGCGCAGAGGCAATATTGGCAAGATCCATCTTGGTTTTGCCACCGCCAACTGACGCAGACATTGAACCCGATCGATCTAGCGCAACCACCAGCGCTAAGGACAATTTACGATGCTCTTGTCGCAGCTCCATAGATACTGGCATTATCGGTTCCAGAGGGGATTTAAAATAACCGCCAGGTCCATAACTATGTTTACCGCCAGTAATCATCAAACCATTGCCAAGTTCAGTCACCCATGCAGAAATATTTTCCATGCCTAAGGTACCAATTTTATTCGCTGGTACTTCTTCAAGGAGTAATCCTGAATAATTTGACAACATTTCAAGTGACCATTCTATTGTATCAACGTGCTTAACAACAATCGATAGGCCACCTTTTTGTAACAATGACATCAAGGCAGAGTTAGGTTTATTAATAACCCCCAATACAGGACGCACCCCTTCGACACCCACAAGCATTCTAGCCTGATTGTTTTCTTTAACCGGATCGTTATCGCTACCATTCACCTTCAACCAATAACTTTGCGTACCCGGTTTTCTGGCGATATCTCTAAAGGTTAAACGACTGGTCCCTGCTGGCACATGTTTACGCCCTTTAGCAATAATTGTATTACCGCTGGTCAATTCATAATTAATCTCACCTGCCATAGGCGCATAAACCCAACTTGATATCATAAACGCCTCGCCAGGTGTGACACTTTCAGGTACTTGCACATTAGAAATCGCAAAATCGTTACTGCTTGGGCGTTGCTGCAATCTATAATCTATCGCTATATTTCTTGCAGTCGCCTGAGAGATAACGGCCATAGGATCAACACCAGTCCATTTGCCATCTGTTAGTAAAAATATTCGCGCAGGCTTTTCTTCGGGCACAATTGCCAATGCTAGTTCTAAAGCGTCAGTCATATTAGAAGCGTCACTACCTACATCATTAATGAAATCTGTAAAATTATCTTCTTGAGGTGCTTCTTCGACGGCAACTTTTTGACCATAGGCAATCACAGCAAGGGCATCACCTACTTTTTGTTTATCTTTAAGTAGTGCAATTAATTCTTTTTGACTACCTTTACTACTATCTGGCATAGAATAACTGCGATCTGCTACCACCACCACTGTACCTTTGCGCGATTGTAATTTAAATACCAACTGACACACTGCCAATACAATCAATACAAATATTAATACACGTAAACCCATCAAAAGGCGACTCGGCAATCGCCAATACCACCATGCAATGCCTAAGGGAATTAATAATAAAATCCAAATTGGATAAAGTAACATCATTTTAATTCATTCTAATTTCGTTTAAGCCATATCTGATGTATCACCAAAACCGCAAGTGCTGCCAGCCAAAAGATCCAAGAAATGGAACGATAATGTTTTAGTAAGGTTGCTTCGTTCATTCGTTGACCCCATTGCGCTGTTTGGGCATAAAGAATATTAGATTCTTTTTTCCCCAGCGCATTCACACCAAACAGTAATGTTTGCTGATCATATTGTATATTATAAAGCCCCGCTTCATTGGTTGGCAAGTTTACGGTATTATCGTTAGGTGTATATTGTTGCATGGTGCCATCTGGATGAGTTAAAGTCACCTCTGTTGGGATCGACTTTAACCGCACCGTGGCATTATCACCTAGACGTAGATTTTTTTCTTGTAAACCGTAATAATACGTTTGTCGCCATTGTAATAAATTAGAAATAATAACTGGCCACCCAATCGCATCTGTTAAGGTTGATTGGTCTGGATTGACAGCCAGATGAATCATATGACTACCGCCCAATTGGGGATCATCAGTAATCAGCGGGATATTTCCTGCAGTAACTAACGCCCTACCAGGTAACTCTGTTAATTTATCTGTAGACCATACGATACCAGCAAGGCTAAGCCCTTGACATAGTACATGATTTTTGTCCATCACAAAGGGGCCTATATATGGTTGGGGATCTTTAGAAATATGAAACTGTAACCCCCACATACTAAAGTCATCGACAATCGCTTGAGGTTTATCACTTAACAATAACTCAACACGATGCTCAACATAAATCACCTCACCAATAGCATCTAACGCACGTTGCACATCCCCCTTAAGCAATGCATTATTAAAATCTAACTTCACCCGAACAGGGCTAAGCCGCTGGGGAAATAGATGTACCGTATTATCAATAGCTAAAGCATCGTCATCAATAGTAGCTGTAACTGGTCCTTTAAGATTTTTTAAGTCTAGGGTCAATCTTTGTGATCCATTGCCCGTTAAGGTAAGATTCTTTTCTAATATAACCGTGCCGTCTGTTTTGGCGACATGTAATACTGTTTTTGCTCTATGCTTAGAAAAGTTTTTGATCTCGAGAAACATTCGCTGGGTATCTTCTGTATAATTTCGACTACTATGGATAATTCCCATATTGGCAACGCCCTTACCTAAGGCAAACCAATGAATATTACTTTCTTTTGTCATTGCACTTTCAGGGGCATGATCTGTCATTACCCATAGCTCACTCGTATCGAGTGCTAATTCATTTGCAAGTGCTATCGCACCATTTATATGACTCGTTGGGCTATTGCATTGCCATTGTGAAAGTACAGCAATCGCTTCTTGCGTAGTACTTACCGAAGGCCCAAGTAGCTGCGGCTTGTGACCTGCAACAATAAACTTAATGGCATATGTACCAGATGTTTTTAAAGCAATTTTAATTTCATCTATCACCCGATCACGCACAGATTCACCATCGACCTCGGTTTGCATAGAATATGAATCATCTAAGACGACAATCAATGCCCTCAACTGATCCCCAATACGCAACATCGGAATTAAAGCACCAAATAACAGTAGTAATAACACCAGTAATTCTAAATAAAAAGGGAGTGGTGTTGTAATTTTTTGTAACTTACGTCCCCCTTTGCTTGTACGATTTGTATCAGTCCATAATACCAAAGATGATACAATCACGTTACGATAGCGGCTTCTAAACCAGTAGATCGTAACCAACAATGGCACACATATTAAAGCCCATAAACTTAAGGGGAAACCAAATACCAATTACGCCACCTCCAATACACGTGCAGCAATCAATGCATCTAAATGCCATGCGTCAACGATATCTTCTGCAATTAGCGTGGTCATAATGGCACCAACTTGCCTTGTAGCCCGATGCCAATTTTCTTGATGTGCTTGAAACCGACGTTGATACCTATCGAGCATTTGTGCATCAACAAACATTTCATTGATTTTATTGGTTTCTGAATCAACCAATCGAAGATTACCACGTATTTGTGGATCAACATCTGTCTTGGCCAATATTTGCACTACAACGACCATTGAGGCTTGGTCTGACAATCTTGTTAATAAAGAAAGTGGATTCCCCATCCACAATAAGTCACTAATAATTACCCGAATACCACGCGGCTTAAACAACACCGCAGAGCGCGACACTTGATCTACTAAAGGCACATTACCATTGAAAGACAAGTTATCCCACAGCGCACCTGATTCTTTGCCATTAACAATCGGCGTAATACCGTCTTTAACAAGCCAGCCATTATGACTATAACCACTCCGACTAGCTGCTTGCGTTAAAATTGAAGCCACCCCTAGCGCCCCTCGTACTTTTTCACTCTCAGCCAACTGCATCGACTGCGAGCCATCGAGAATAATGTCGACATGCGGGCTGACCTCTTCCCTAAATAATTTCATCGTTAATTTATCAGTGCGTGCATAAGCATGCCAATCAATACGACGTAAGTCATCGCCCATTTGATAGTTACGATGATCCAAAAACTCAAGCGAACTACCTGCGCGATGACCTAAATGATCGCCACTATTCCCTCTGGCCAAACGTGGCGGAATCGAAATACGATACTGACTACCGGCCATTTGCCCTTCTTGCAAATAAGTTTTAAATATAGGATCCATACATTATGCCGCCGCAGTTTCTGAGTCTGAGATTGAAGTTTCGGTATCATCCTTGGGAGTCACTGGCGGCAATGGTTTAAAATTGGCTATCTGTTTATAAAACCAAGGCAAATTTAACAATGTGGTGACCACTGCAAACGCAATACTAATAGCCAAATAAGTATCGATATGTTTTTGGTATGCAAATGAAGATAACGGCGTAGATAAATACCACACCCAAGCTTTACGACTCATCAGATTAGCGCCTGAAAAGAAACCAATCATCAAAGGAATAATCATAAATATAATCATTATGCACATTGCAATAGCCCAAGTCGGCCTTAAACGCCATCCAAACGACGACCAAGTAATACGCCTAACGAGTACTGCCAACATACCATACCCTAAGAAATAAAATATCCATGTACACATAAAAGAAACGACCTCATCCACATCACTATAACCAGCATAACCCGATGGTATCAATGCATAAACAGACCATATGGTAGTAACAGTCAGCACAAATAAAGACAAACACCATAATACGCCCCCTGCCGCACCACTATACAAAAGCAACATCGGAATGCGTAACAACCAGTTGTCAGGTATTTGTTTACGCATACGTGCACCAAGTGATTCACGTTCAGAAATACTAATCAGTAACCCAAATACCATAACAAAAGTCGTGGTTATGGCCCAAATCAATAATGGCCAAAATATTTTTTCGGTATATACCACATAACCCAAAACAGATCCGGATATAAGCCAGATGATAGTAAGATAGAGCCGCACAGGCAACGCACGATTAGATGAAACAGGTGAGATTAATGCCACTGATAACATATAAAAAAGACCACCAAGAGAAAATATGGTAGCAACAAATATAGACGTTGGCATCCAAAAATATTGCCAAGAGCCAAGCCGACTAAAAAATCCGTTGCGCAGTAATTCATATGCAGATGCAATGGTACCGACACAACAATACCCTATGACCACAATAATGAAAAGGCCAAAAAACAACTTAAATGCCTTACTTACCGGAAAACAGCCAATAAATATCGCAAACTGTACCATCAGCGCCACAATGATTAAACCATATATCAGTAACATAAAAATAGAAACGACATCAATACCACGCATCAAGAATGTTAATGTCATAAAAGGCAAACATGCCGTATAAATGAGCACTGAAAGAACAAACGCAGAAAATAATTTCCCGCGTATAATCGTCCCTGACGAAAGCGTCGTCGTAAACAAAAGTTCTGTTTGATTGGCTTCAATTTCTTTAGAAAGGCGTACCATTACATTTAGAGGAATAAGTGCACAGCCAGCCACAACCAAGGCTCCCCAGAAAAACATAAACATATCTCGGCCGTCATTAAAATCAGAAAGTCCTTCTTCGTATTGCATAGCATAAAGACCCATTGCAGAGACACAAACGAGTAGAAACAATAACAATATGCCCACCACGAAACGCCCCTGTACTGCCTGGCGAAGTTCTTTGACGACAAAAGGATTTATCCATCCATCTAACTGTGTTGTGATATTTGATACCATACCCATTATTGCACCAATCCTTTAGTAATATTCATAAAAATGTCTTCCAGATTTGCTTTCACTGGCCTAAACTCAATTATTTTAAACCCTTTTTGCACAAGCATTGTAAGTAACTGTGCAATATCGGCTTCAGAAGATAGTGTCTCAAAAAGGAGTTGATTTCCTTCAATACGTATTTGTTCAATTCTGGGCGTTTGTAATAATGTTTTATGCAAGCTATCTAAATTTTCAAGGACAATTACAGAAATAGTTCGATGAGGCGTGTCATTGTTTTGAATTTCTTCTATAGTACCCGCTTTGAGTAATTGGCCTTGTTCAATAATCACTGCCCCTGTGCAAATTTCTGCAAGTTCGGTTAATATATGCGAACTAATCAACACAGCCTTACCTTGATCTGACAACACCTTTAACAATTCTCGAAGCTCTATTCTTGCTCGAGGATCAAGCCCCGCTGCAGGTTCATCCATTATCAATATCGGAGGGTCATAAACCATAGCGCGTGCCAAACTGACGCGTTGTTTCATTCCTTTTGATAACGCCTTTAAAAATTTATCTTTAATTTTTGTTAAGTTGGTAAAGGCTTCAACCGCTTCAATAACCTGCTTACGTTCTTTCGGTGGTACGCCATATGCTCTGGCAAAAAAATCGATGTATTCATGTACCGTAATATCATTATGAGCAGGCAATGAATCAGGCATATAACCAATTAATTTTCGTGTCTTTTCTGGATTTTCAGAAACCGACACGCCATCTACAAAAGCATCACCACTGGTCGGCTCGATGAGCGTAGCGAGCACCTCTATGGTCGTTGTTTTACCTGCGCCATTGGGACCAATAAAACCAAAGATATCACCAGCACCGAATTCAAAAGAGATATCTCTGACTGCTTCGGTCTTACCGTAATGTTTGACAAGGTTTTCAATTTTAACTTCCATTATTTTATCTCCATCTCAAATATGCCATAAACATAACTCTCTAGATTTTGATCGACGACGTCATCTATACCAACCTCTATAAATGGCGCATTACCAATCATCTTAACGACGTAAGTACCTGGTTTAAGAAATGCAAAAGGTTTCTCTAAATTACTTGACAATTTAAACCAATCTTTTAAATAAAGATCATTTGTAATTGATAATGTTTTAGGAACTGATTGATCTAACGGCGTTAAGGTAACAGTTGCACCTGCAGTCACATCTTTGTTATGGTACAAATTACCATCAAAGTCCATTACATAAATATCTGCCAACTGACCGCCAAGACCATTGATCAAAGTGAGCCCTTGGGGCGATTGTTTAAGTTCAATACGCTCGCGACGCATTTGACTACGACGATACTGAAGATGTGTCGGCACACGCGACGAAATCCACCCTGCTTTTAAATGTTGCCCGTTGGTCCAATCAACTTCTAAACTTTTTCCAGAATCTCTATAGCCTGTTTTAGCCAATTGTGGGGTAATTTCAGTCGCCACATCAAAGCGTAGCCCTTCACCAGGGGTCATCGGAAAATAATAACCTAATATACCAAAAGTAGATGCGCGATGTGATTGCTGATCTAACAACGTAAAGGTGCAACTACGAACATGGCCGCCCAATCCTTCAGCACATATCGCATATACCGCGATACTACATGTTGCCATAATAGAAAGTAGTGGCACCGTCCAAAACAATCGCATACGTTTACCCTTTTTAGAAATGGTAAATAAATTAAGCGGGCCCATCACAAAAGAAAATATCAAAATCAAAGTAAACATTCCCTTAACTGGAATATCTAGATTTTCTATCACTGAAAATTGTTTATTGGCCGCTTCAACTTTTTTTATTTTTGCAAAAGGATTTTTAGACTTTTGAAATGCGTTATCTAAAAATTTAAAGAGACCATTAGACCATTGCGTAACATCAGTTTCGTTAATTCTTATCAACTGACCTAACCCCAATGAAGCAACTTCATAAGCTTCTTGCGATGAAACAGTAGTAATGTTTTCAAATGGAAATGCACCTTCGCCAACCAGGACCAGCAAACCACCACATGATACATAATTTGCAATGGCGTCATAAACGGATCTTGGTGCACCACCGATTTCTTTTGTAGCTAACATTATACCATCTACGCGAGAATATCCCAACCATTGATGTCCCCACAAGTGAATAGGGCGTTCTCCCTTTTTAAAATCTACTTGATTGTTCTTGGCGCCATGTGAATAATGTTTCTTTTTTTCAGATATTTTTTGTAAGTAGTCATTCATCAAGGTGCCAAGATCACCCTTAACTTGCTTGCTCATCAATACTGTAGCGCGGAATTTCTCGCCACTGCTATAATAGCCATCAACCAAGCCATGTTCTTGATGCATTATAAATACACCGTTGTCTTGAGCGATACCATCAATGGTCACACTAACTAGATTATCATAACCGCCAGATATCGGGGGTAACATTAAGTCAACGGTCATTTCACCTTGAGGGGCAATAGTGACAGTGCGTGCAAGCTCGCGTATTACATGTTCGCCATACCCGCCAGAACCTAATTTATTTAGTGAGATAACGTGTGTTTTGGGGCTATGATTTACAATACGTAATTGATATTGCACATAACCATGGGTGGTACGTTCAAAACTAGGTAAAAAAGATTCATCAGTTATTTCAATACCACAATCATACACTCTTGCTTGGGCATATTCGAACAACGTCAAAAACAAGATTGCAACGACTGCCACGCTGTTGATTAAATAATGCTTCTTTAAAATCATGACAAACTCTTTTCATCATTAGTGGTAATTTGAATATCTTCTGGTAAAGATATATCTGCTTCATCCAAGCTTTCTAGCAGTTCATCGATCACTACAAAACTATCAACCTTATCAAAGCGCGCCTCATAATTTAAAATCAAACGATGATTCAATACACTTTTGGCAATACCATTGACATCTTCAAACCCTACAGTTGGCCTGCCTGCAAGCAACGCATTGGCACGCGCAGCTTCCCCCATCGCAATGGCTGCTCTAGGTGATGCGCCAAACGATACATATTTCTGCACTGTAGCAGGCGCCTCTTTATAGGTAGGGTGACTTGCAGCAGTTATTCTAGCAATGTAGTTCGCCACAGGGGTCGGTAAGAATATCTCATCCATCGTTTTATACAATAGATCAAGATCGTCGCTGTTTAAGTGCCAATTTTGTTTAGGTGGCGCACCCCGACGACGGGTAGAAATAATTTCTGCTAAAGCATGTGTATCTACTTGTAAAACAGACAGTTTAAACAAAAAACGATCCAACTGCGCTTCTGGCAATGGATACGTCCCTTCAAGTTCAATGGGGTTTTGTGTTGCCAACACAAAGAATGGTTTTGGAAGCACCCTTGTTTGCCCCATTAAAGAGACGCGGCCTTCTTGCATCGCTTCTAGTAAAGCAGATTGTGTTTTAGGCGAAGCGCGATTAATTTCATCAGCCAACAAGATATTGGTGAACACGGGTCCAGGTTCAAAGCGCATTTCGCGCTTGCCTTCTTGATTTTCATCTAAAATATGCGAACCCAAGATATCACCAGGCATTAAATCGGGCGTAAACTGAACACGGTTAGATTCAATTTGCAATAGTTCACTGAGCGCCACCACCAAGGCCGTCTTCCCAACACCAGGGAGCCCCTCAAGTAATATATGACCACGACTTAATATTGCAATAAGCACTTGTTTGTGCAAGTTATGCTGCCCTAATAAAATCGCATCGAGTTTTTCCAAAATGCGATTGGCCATCTCTGTGGGGGCAACCATCTCTTCGGGTGTGAGCACTTTATCCATACAACAATCTCCTTATGACGACTTAAAAGCGGTTGTTTATTTCAATCTTTATCTAAAATAAACAAAACGTAGTATTAACTTAGTAATAATTCACCACACCCCTGGCAAGTTCATTCTTTATACAATCGTTATCTGATATCTCAACAAACAAATATTTACTGATTGTTCATTAATTGTCACATCTATTCTTTACGATCAAAATATCTCCCTACAGCGCCTCGATGTTTCGGTAGCACCTTTACAGTTGTTGCACTACCGCCTGACGCATTAGCACCATTTAGTGCAGTTGAAATATCTACGACACCATCACTATCTGTTTTAGGTGATGTTAATGAAAGACCGATCATAGTACTATCTTTCATCTGCGACAAAGATGCCTCTGGCAAAACTTGTTCTCTAAAAACAACATTAGATTCATCACTTTCATCTTGCCAAGTCATTTCGGCATCACCTCTGCCTCTAGTTACACTGCCATTACCAACACATTTAGCAATGCCATCACAAATACCTGTAGCAGAACACGCTTTACCTTTGCACGCCTTTAAAAACTTAGCCAGCCCCTTGCTATCACATTGCCCTGCTTTTTTACATTCATTAAAAAACTTACTATCGATTAATTTTAATTTGCTAAACTTGCCCACCTTGCCCAATAACTTACCATTAAATCCTTTACAATTACTTGACAATGCCGCAAGCGCTGTTGGTGATAAATTCCCCATAGCCAACTGTGCCATCATTTCCGGTGACAACGCTTCTTTTAGGCGTTGATTTTCTTTTACGGCCTTATTCATCAGCTCATTCAGTTGTTTCATTGCTTCTTTAGAAACACCATCTTCCATATCATTGGCAGCCATTGCTAACGCACCTGAGAGCGCTTGCGCCTTAGCCATATTCGCTGTTTGATTCACCATTGATTGCGCAGCACTTTGCGCATCATTCTTGAGTTTATCTTCCATATGGTCAAGCGCTTCAAATGTCTTAAGCGGATCTTCTCCGAGGGCATCCTCTTTAACTTGATTCATCTTTTTGACCAATAGATCTGCGTGATCTTCTTCGTAAATATCTTCTTCTTTTAACAGTTCAATTTGTTCAACCAATGTCTCAACTTCATGGTCTATTTCTAAATGATGCGCCTGGGCCACTTTCATCATCCTTTCAGGCAGCATAAAACTCACCACTACAAATAAAATAGATACCGTTAACGTCCCTATCGGTTTTTTAATTTTCCATTTGATTTGAGGCAGCGATTTAACCGTCAGCTGATCTTGCCACGCACCCATATCGACTTGTACCTGAGCCATAAGCAACCCACCTTGACCATTAAAACGGTCAAGCAAAGCGCGAACATTTTTTTTGCCAGGTAAAGATTGAAGCGACTGTACGAGAGCAACGATCATTAAAGGGACCACCCCAATTAGGCCAAATAATAACAATGTCTTATCGGTATGGTAGAAACTGCGCATCACCATTACAAATACGCCCCAAATAAAACACCATATGGTGACATAAAATAATAAGTGTTTTAACCATAGCACCATTGCCATTTTCTGGCGGAAATGCGCAATAACTTTTTCAGTGATATCCATTTACAACCTCTATAGGTTTATGAAATGATAAATCGCCACTACATGCTATCAGGTGCGTCTAGCAGGTCGTGAAAAAAGGTGGGATCTTTTTCAATCAAAGTGCCTTATAGACTATTTGATTATACCACCTGAAAATATAAAAATCAAACACCGTATTGATAAGTATTACTCAATATTTGTAAAGACGTATGTGCGCCCAATAAGTTTCAATAAATACCATTTTTTATCAAATAATGGTTATTTAATTGTATTAACCCAAAAAAGTCCCCACCAAATCATCCGAGTCGATATCCGGTTGATTATACGTTATTGATTAAACCATTTAACCTTTACCAATACACAAATAGCTGAACTCAGAACTGCACTTGACCAAACAAAAACATTATTAAGCCACTCAAAATGGCCAATTGTAGAACAACTACTGGGCGCACATAGCTTGGTCAAGGGCCCTATAGAACAAACGATTGTATCGCCTGATAGCCGTGCGAAAATTAAGCTATTAAGAACTATTGGTTTCGCTACGATAGAAGCAATACAAACCTTAGATTACTTCGAAGAAATGTACGCTATTTTTTCCCTACCAATTGAAAAACAAATAAAGCTGCTTGAAATATTCTATGCCAAAAATGATACCAGATTTTTTCGTTATGGTATGGCGATCAACAACATAGGCGTTTTTAATCGCGCTTTTGAGATGAAATTACGGGTATTAATAAATGTAGATATTGCTAATATCACCTTAGCCATTGAACAATACCGACTTGTAACGGGTATATTGCCAGACGATCTCGCTTCATTGGTCCCCAATTTTTTAGCTGAGGTACCGATTGATCTATATGCAGGAAAACCGTTCCTATATAAGATCTTAAAAGATGGTTATATCGTCTGGAGCGTTGGTTCTGACAAAATTAATAACAATGGCAAAGCGCTCGATATCGACGGTCGAAAATATTCAAAAGGTACAGATCAAATTTACAAGGTCATTGGTAAAGAAGAAAAAGAATGATCTGATCACCATTGCATCAACACCAGCAACAATAGTGTCGTTACCGAGATACGATACAAAGAGCGTAAACCGATATAGAGATGACCCAATATTACCTAATAGTGATGTAGCGCACAGATCGATTGTAAATATAGCAAATAAAAAAGGTCAAGTCTCATTATCAAAATTGAGGCCTGACCTTTTTAAATTTTTTATTTAATAGCGTTGGTAAACTACCTTGATCGCCTACGTCTTAAAGTTGCTACCCCGCCAATTGCAAGGAGGGCCATTGTAGCGGGCTCTGGGATAACATGAACTATGATGTCTGCAGATTGATCTGGTGTTCCATTGTCATAAAAGCCACTGTTTCGAATTAAAAACGAATTGGTAAATACCGTACCACCTGGTTCTGATTTTCTTTCTAAAGTACCAGAATAATAATCAGTCGTACCATCTTCGACTAAAGGGACAACGGCACTTAAGCGTGTGCCATCTGCCAAATATGTTTTGCCACCATCTACAGAAAATGAATAACCGTATACGTTAATAACCCCGTCGTAACGCGGTTGAAGATTTTGACCAACTTCAACATCACCATATATATTGATCGTTGAACTGCCACTAGCGCCAAGACTGCCGTTAACGACACTACCACTAAGTAAATTAGCCGTGCCGTTATCGAAGGTTTGCAAGATATATTTGACTAAGGCGCCGGCATTTAAATTAAGCGCTGCGTCATTTGCTACCGTAATAGTGTCAACGATTGCATCATCATAAAAATTTACGATGGCGTCATTCCAAAGATGGCCATTGTCGTCAAGTGCCGTGGAAACGGCGTGATTACCACTATGCCAATTAAATGAGGCAAACAGCGGCGTATTAGCTGTAAGTATTAGAAATATAGTAATGAAACAGTTTTTCACACCTAGCTCCTGAAACGATAAACACACATGGTAACTGTTTGCAAGTACTGCAGTTACATCAATCATTAAGGGGGGAAAGTTTTCTCTCCTTGCACCAACCTTATTAAGGCCTAAGCCATTGTTTGGTATTATATCATAGGTATTGGCAATGTGTCAAGGATCGTAATATTGTAGCTATAACAACGAAATATACCCTGTCGAAATCACGGTAATGCGGCACAACTGCCTGCGACAGGATCTGTGCATTTTCCCCACTGAGATATCAAATAACGTTGATCGGCAAAGTCTACTAAACCACTCTGGTCTAAGTCATAAAGACCACCTGGCGTCGATAACCAATGCTCACTAAGTAATATAAAATCGATGATGTCAACATAACAACTTTGATCAAGGTCACTTTCATAAAAACCCCAATCACCACAGACATTATAATGATTACCAAAATCTATGTTGATGACATCATCAACGCCATCATGAACCACAGTATGAAAACCACCTACTTCTAATGCCAATATCGCTTCAGCCATTGCAAAAACATCGATACGTAAGAAATCTTCATCGGTATTGATCACATTATCATCTTCATCATCACCATCATTGATCATAACGCCTGTCGCGCGAATGATCGTGGTAAATTCTGTTAACGACAACCTACGACCAAGATACATGTCGGCCACCTGTTGAGCTAAAACGGCAATACCTGCGATATGCGGCGATGCTTGACTTGTGCCATGCATCGTTACAGTGCCATTATTTAAACTCGCATTGGTAACCGGGGCACCTGGTGCAAAAATTGTTGAAAGCATTGTATCACGTTGGCCAAATGGACAGATACGATCGGCACCTGCGGCATACACTTCTGCCCCCCCACTATAAGACCATGCGCCAGTGGCATCATAAACAGCACCAACGGCAACTGTATTTTGATCTGACGCAGGATATGCGACACCTTGAGCACTACTGTTGGTATAAAACGCGTTGCCTGCAGCGGATGCAATAACGACCCCTGCCGCTGCAATATTTACCAACTCATCACCTATACCATACATAGATGCAACTGTAGTATGATTGCCACTATCACCTAACGACATATTAACGCTAACGATGTTATACCCATTTATATTGGCAACAACCCATTGTAATGCAGACTCGATCATCGAGAAATTTCCACTACCAGTATCGGTAAATACTTTTAAAATTATTAAGTTAGCACCCGGCGCCATACCTTTATTGCCACTGTCGCTACTGGCAACAATACCGGCGACATTAGAACCATGCCCATTAACATCTGAAGCATTATTATCATTATCTGCAAAATCATATTGATAAACAATCCGATCAGCAACGTTATTGCCATCAAGATCGATGCCATAATAATCATGATCAAGATCTGCGCCAGTATCGATAACCACAACGGCATAACTACTGCCATCAATGCCAGAAAACCTAGGGTCATTGCGAAAGGTGTTAAGGCCAATGAGCGATGCCGACTGGGCTGCTAAGGGTGCCGACTGCATAACAACCTGTTGTGACAGCGCGCCATAAAGCGTCGTCGCCACTTGCGAGTCCGTGGTCGTAATCGTCGGGATAGCGAACAACGCCGCTACCGGGGGTGCAATACCACTAAGAGGACCTGGAAACGTTTGCACCCAACCACTTTGCCCGACTTCGCCGATACGGTATTCACCTGCAGGTAAATTTTCAAACACATAAGCACCTGTTATATCTGTAAGCGTATTAGGTTCTCCAACATCAAATTGACCATTAATGTTCCCGTCGATATAAATTTGCCAGTTTGCCACACCTGGTTCGTTTGGGTCCCAGATACCGTCATTATCGATATCGTTAAATTTATAACCACGAATATTACTTGTAGATGCCACTACTGTAAAAGACTTCACAAATATATTATTCACTTCATTTGATTCAGCAATATCATTTTGGTAATCACACCGCACTTCAAGTGTGTATACACCTTCTGGTAACGGACCAATTGGTGCATCAATGGCATAACTATACGTATCGACGCCTAACCCTGATTGCAACGTCACAAACCATTTTAAGACGCCATCAAGATATAGACCATATTTAAAAGTCCCTGCCGAAACATTACCACTATTGATACAACTAAAGTCAATATATATTGTATCGGTATTATAAAATATTGACTCACTAACCGTTGTGCCAACAACAGAAGAGATAACAACAGGATCATCCCAAGTAGGTAGTTGATGCGGTAATAAATCAGGCGCATTATTCGATGTGCTTACCACCACAATTTCTTTGGTATAAATATTATTGACTTCATTGGTTTCAATCACTTCATTATTATCATCACATCGAACCTCAAGGGTATGTGGCCCGACAGAGAGCTGACCAACGTTCGTATCTAACACTTGGTGGTACGTACTACCAGAAAGCGTTGGCAATTCGACAAAACCAAACAATACATTATCAATATAAAGACCATAACGAAAATGACCAGCTAGGTCCGTCCCAATATTTACACAATTAATATCGACGTATAACTGATCAGTATCGTATATCACCAAAGCGTCATCGAACGTATTAGGTTCAGTTGCCACGACGATATTGTCACTCCACCCCGTCAGCAAAACAGTCGTAAGGTCGATATCATTAGGCGCAACCACATCGCCAGTATTCACTTGTAAATGAAACCCAGACCATGGCTGGGGCGGCCCACCAAACGAGGCCAAAGCGCAGTCGACATAAATGGCGTCTTCTTGTCCAGCACCACCGCTAGTTAACAAAGGACCCGTGTCGCCATCTGAGGTGGTTATCGCATAACCAAACGCACCAGCTGGCAATACAAATTGTTCCGGGGCTGCTAGATTAACCGTTAGGTAATGTGCATTTGCGATGCCACCACTATTGCCATCTAATGCATCAAAATCAAAACTGGCGATCGGCGTACCTGTACATGTCGTGCTATCTGTACCACTAAAAAATGAAATAGTCACCGTGCCGGGGTTCTGCAACGTAGTATTATACCCGAATGTAAACGCGCAAACATTGCCCCCTGCCGAGGTGCCATAATCGAGCATCTGTACGTCACTACCACCTGAAAACCAGTATGCGGTATCTATCGTATTGTCATACACGATCGCGCAACTACCACGCCCGCCTGTAACTAATACATTGAATGCGCCATTCATATTATTGTCACCCGACACACGAATATAATAAGTAACACCTTCAGTCATCGCCAAAGTAAGTTCAGACCGCAACCCACAACTATTATTATTGCACGCAAGCTCTGCGCCAGAACAATTATCGAAAATGGATAACACCGTATCAAAACCACTGTCACAAAGACTTACCGTAACATTATCTGAAATTTCTGGCGTATACGTATACCACACAGCGTCGCTATCGCCATTACCACAAGACGAAGACATTATCCCTGACGCGTCAATCGTTGTGCCACTGGTTGACACCCCTTCGGTAAGCGCGATGGCATCTACACAATCATTATTGGGCGGTGGCGGAAATTCATAAATACCCACTGCAAAGCAGGCCAAATAGAGATTACTTTGCGCTGGCACATCCCAACCTAAATTAATTGCTCCCTGCAACAATGCCAAAGTAAGGTCACCATAATCTGATGATTGTCCTAATAGATTTGTTTGCACTTCATAAAACAAATCTGCTACCGCAGAAATACCTAATCCGGTAACAGTATATCCATTAAATGTATCACCATCAGTTAAGAGATAACTTAATTTGTTACCGACCCCACTGTTTGTATGCACCCCGCCATAATCATTTTCTGGGCCAGGTGCTTGAGCAATGGGCGCCCACAACAAACTATCTTTGCTGTCAGGGTGATTATAATTAGGGGGATCTGCCATATCCCTAATTACCCCTAATGCACTTCCTTCTCCTATCAACCATCTCACTGCTGGTAAATCATCACTACTACCATTGGTCAAATCTATAAATTCACCCCAAATATCAGAAAATGATTCATTGATCGCCCCTGATTCGTTGACATAAAGTAAATTAGATGTCGCCGCCGTGACGCCATGCGTAAATTCATGCGCTACAATATCATCTACCGCCAAACCTTCCCCAAAAAGCATCCTTGTACCATTCCAATATGCATTTACCAAAGGACAAGTTTCATCAGGGTCACAATACCGTACGGTCGCTAACAAACTACCACCGGCGCCGTCGATACTATCACGCCCATGTTCATTAAAATAAAAATCATACGTATCGCCCATGAATGCATACATATTATCTACTTCAATGTCACCACTTACAAGATCACCTTCAGCGCGGGTTAACGTACCAGGGATGGCGCTGGTATTGTTGGCATTATAAACTTTACGATCTAATATGCGTTGAATCAGTGGATAATGTAACACAACGTGACCAAGGTGTGCATCGATCAATACAACTTCATTTACTGAAATGGGTGGTACATCTGTGACGACTACTTTCCATACCAACGTCGTTTCACCACTACTACCGATTACCTCTGGACGATATATCATCAATGTCGCATCGGAAATAACAACTGGTTTCCCCTGAAACGTTGCCATCACCTGATCACGCGCCAATAGTTCGGCATCATTTTTATAAATAGTTGGTTGGATTACAAGCGCACCGCTATCGAGGCGGTCTGTGTTGCGCATAATATCACTGAACACATAAACAACACCAGACGCATTCATCTGCACAATAACTTCTGCACCAAAAACAGGTACGTCTAGATACGTTTGCTTAAAACGTACATAATCAAGTGAATTTTTTTGTGAAGACCGTTGCACCACTAAGTGAACATTACTGCTAACAATACCAAACGCGTCGCGATATGTTTCCATAAAACGTTCAGCCGCAACAATGGGTTGCCCTGCTACTTGTTGTGCTACCGGAAAAAAATGTCCCGCTGGCGCTGTCAATGTTTTGAGGTAATGATTACTTGTTGAAAATCGTGGGGAAGTTGCATTTTTTCTAATGCCTACTTGCGATGTTGTTGTACCAGCTTGCAAACTTGCCATGAGTTGCGAAGATATTTCAGACGCAAAGGTGCTGGGCACTATTGAACAACAAAATAGCATTATTAGAACAAAATAAAATAGACCATTTTTAAGCATAAATCACACAGTTTTCCTACTCAACGGCAAAGGTGCAAAACAGACATTTGCATTTTTATTTTACGCCATTACACCTCTTGATTCAATCGCTAAGGGACGAATATTATACCATAATCGCCACTGAAAGGCTTACAATCGCTTTAACCCGCATTATACGACTTTAAGTCATACAACCGTCTTAAAGATAGAATAAACAAGGATATTGACATGGGTATATGGTGACTGTATCATGAGATATTACACAAGTTGGTGAGTACGCTTTATCACCACAGGTCGTCACACAACGACCAACCACAAGCCGAAGTGGCGGAATTGGCAGACGCGTTGGATTCAAAATCCAATGTCCTTACGGGCGTGAGGGTTCGAGTCCCTCTTTCGGTATTCAAAACCTCGTTTCTTTAACTAGAAACGGGGTTTTTTTATATAAAATATCTAAAGAAACCTTAAACAGTGTACTTCCTCGGTAATATACGATGCCAAAAGTGCTCCGTAATCTGTTAAGGTATTTCGTAGATGGCATTTTTCTGGGGAGCAAATCTAAGATAGAAAAGTTAATCAATAAACTATCGTGGATTAATGATAACATCACAAAAAATACCTATCCCTATTCCAAATGGAAACATCAATGTTCACATTCACCACCAAAAGTGGAAACATACAAAAATCGCAATGGCATAACCAATAAGTAGCACATCCCTTCAACGTCATCAATTACCAACTAATTACCAACTGGTGACACTCACCAATATCTCATTATTTTCTCTACATTGGTGACACTCACCAATATCTTATAAATTTTCAAAAAATCACAAAAAACATTTCCTTTTTTCCTCACTTTTTTCATCTTATATATAGAGCACTATATTTTTTTGTCGTTCCCACTATATAGAGGAAAAATCATGGCACGATTACCAAGATTCAAAGTTGAGGGCATAAAAGCATGGTATCACCTACGTGGTCAAGTCACTGGCCATAAATCAGATCGTTTGTTGCAGAAAGAAGGTTGCCAACAAAAATTAATTGACCTTATCAAGCATTATCAAAAGGTTTATTTCTGTGATGCATCCGCATTGAGCATTATGGGCACGCATTATCACTTGATTATCAAATTTGATCCCTTTAAAGAAGTATCGATCGCCACACTAAAGAAGCGGGCGCTCATATTGGGTACCAGCACCCAACGGCAAATCGATAATTGGAGCGACGAACAGTGGGTGAAGTTTAGAAAACGGCTATTTAACATTTCTGAATTTATGCGTAATTTACAATCAACGTTCGCGAGGTGGTATAACGAAACATTTGAGAGGGCAGGTAAATTTTGGGCAGATCGGTTTAAATCTTCTATCTTAGCCGATGACAAGGCGGTGCTCGATTGCATGTTGTACGTTGACTTAAACCCTGTGCGTGCTGGTATGGTTAAACGACCTGAAGCGCATACAGGCTCGTCAATCCACTTACGACATGTCAACCTTGATGAATGGTTGGTGCCACTAGAGAAGGTGTTGCCCGTTACAGACACGCGTGGCGTGGTAGATCATATAAAGAAAAAGATGTTAGAATGTTATCGCTGCCGCTTATATTATCGCGGCAACGTACCTAGCAAAAAAGGGCAAGCCAAAATACCTGATACTATTTTAGAACAAGAACTTGCTCACGGATTTAAGGCACCTGGTATGTACCGACAAAGGTTGAGATACTTTATAGATGGCCTCTTTATTGGTAATCAATCCAAGATCAAAAAACTTATGGGAAAACTTTCTAAAAAAAGTGATTACTTACAAGATAAGATACCCATTTCACATCCCGATGGTGAACATCACAGTTTACGACCGCTACGTGAAGTGATGGCTTAAATCCAAACGCGCTTCGCATGTAAGTGATTTACATAGAACATAATACAAAACAAATCAACACGGCGATATCGGTCTAGATATTATTCATTGTTATTGTTGTTTACACACAATCTCGTGCAAAAAAATCTCAAATTAGCAACCAAACACTATAAAAACTAAATCAAAATTGAAATAGCCCCCACGCAAAGTGATTATTAAAAGCTAACCGTAACTTGGTGA
>Ga0255039_10000041_pt1 | contig 36926 bp, 52 predicted proteins | sample BC1_12_1_MG_FD_181713 | JGI IMG/M metagenome (GOLD analysis project Ga0255039, IMG submission 181713) | Seawater microbial communities from Strait of Georgia, British Columbia, Canada - BC1_12_1 | ecosystem: Environmental > Aquatic > Marine > Strait | place: Canada: British Columbia | collected... | reverse complement strand
TAGCTTTATCTGATAAATAATATTTGGAATCAACATCAGCAACATAACCATTAGCATAACCATGAGTACCTGCACAAATTGTTCCAGACTTACCATCAGCATTATGAATGGTATTGGCTTGGCTTTTATAGTTTGGATTTAATTGATTACCGCCTTTGTAATTCTTTTGTAAGTTTTCTCCAGCAAGGTATTCATTAGAGGTGTTAGTCTCCAATATATCCCTTAAAACTATACCTCTTTGTTCAGGCTGTTCTATTCCAGGTATGTTAGTCCAATAGTATCTAACCCTGTTCTGTGCTGATACTAAGGCTGAATTAATCATTATTGGCTCAACACCCATATATTCAGATATAACATCTAAATATTCTTTCTTCATTCTTACATTTTCTAATAAAAAATATTTTGGTTTTAACTCCTCTACACATCTAACAAACTCAAAAAATAATGCAGATCTTGGATCATCAAAGGCGAGCTGCTTACCAGCAAAACTAAACCCTTGACATGGACTACCACCCATAACCAAATCAATCTTAGGTAGTGTTGATAGGTCTAGTTCAGTTATATCGCCCACTTGAATTATGTCTGGGTAATTAGCTTGGCTTACTTGGATAGCATACTTATCTATCTCACTTGCATAATAATTATCCACTTGTATGCCAAGACGCTCTAAAGCAATCCTGCCACAACTCATTCCATCAAATAAACTTAATACGTTCATAGTTTTCTCCTTTTAAAATTGGTCATAAAGTGTCATGGGATTTTGTAATTCTTCTAATGGTTCAAGTACGCCATTCTTCCTAAATAATGTTTTGGTAGAGTAATCTACATTACCAGAATTAGACTTAACTAGGGCAGCTTTTACTACGGCCATTCTGTCATATGGTACTCGTTGCTCCTCGCAAATACGTTCGCAATCTTCAACAGATGCCAACCAAAGGCTTATGGCATATCGTACAGAATCGGTGATGCTAGATGCGCCGCGAATTTCTGATCTATGAGACATAGCATCATCTGAATCATTGGTTAATGCACCCTTGTTGAGATGATGAACAGTAAGCGTAGAACAACCAAGTCTGGCGCTTATGTTCGCACAATAAGAACCCCATAATTGGCCTGCTTCATTACTGCTTGATACATTACCTGTTGTAAATGCTTGGAGAGGATCAAAACAAACTAATTTTAAATTTGGTATGGCTTGTAATTCTTCTACTAACTCCTGCGCTATAGGTGTAATGCCCTCTTCCCTTAACAGTATCATTGGTTCTTTTTGTTCTGGGACAGGAAATACATAGACTTCATATACAGAGCTAAATCGCTTGCCGTTAGGGTCCAGCAAGTCTAATCGCCTATGTATTTCCATTAAATCATCTTCCGCACAAAATATAACTGTGTTGCCACGCTCTTTCACATCCTTCCCCCACCACCTGCCTCCGCACGCCACAGATAATGCTAACTGTATGACACTTAACGACTTACCCACGCCACCAACTGCGGCAAGAATACCAGGCTTACCAATAGGAATAAGACCATCAACTAAAAACTTTTGTGGCTCTGGCTTACCAACAAGATTACGAATCGCATATTTTTGTATGCCCAGTTTATGATCTATTAGTTCAGCTCTAACTTTATCTAAACCATGTTTTAAATACAGGTCGTTATAGTCTCCGACTTCACTAGGTAATCGCACCGCACTATTAACCACAGCACTCGCGCACTCTTGCGCCTTCTTCTCTCCCACTCCACTCTCATCATTATCAAGTGCAAGAATAAATCTAGCACCTGTCAGCTTGCGTAAATTAGAGGCTGCATCCAACAAGAAGTTGGCACTAAAAACGCAAGCTACAGGAATCTGGGTAGCTTCATATACTGAAGCGGCAGTTGAGTAGCCTTCAACTAAAATTAATTTTTCTATATTGTTTAAATCTTGTAAGGTTGTACCGATTAAAAATACATTACCTTTGATTTCTGAGGCGGAAGCAAATCTTTTTTCTCCTTTTTTATCTATGTACTGTAGAGAACGAATCTGTCCTGTTGTATTATATACAGGAACAATTAATCTACCATTTAGTTGCTTCAACCCATAACTTTTAACTTTTTTATTCGTGAGATATTCATGGTCGATGGCTTCGTGGCAAATCTTAAACTTTTCCTGCATTTCAACTGCAACTTCATCTTGTCTTTGTTGCCTTTCTTTACGAGACTTAGCACTAGCCTCTTCCATTTGTTTTTGTAATTCTTGTCTATCTACAATACTAAGTTGGTTAGTATCTATGCTTGACCACTTGCCCTCAAAACCAGTTTTCCAATTACCATAAGTGCAGAACATGTGTCCGCCTACCTGGTTGACAGCATAATACCCAGACTTCTGACCGCCTGTATCTGGTTTACCGCCTATTGCTTTTACTGGTACTCGTATTATCTCGCCAGTAATTTCTAAGAAGTCTACAAGCAACCCCTGTGCTTGCATCTCGTTTATTAAATCATGTGTACTCTTACCTGTACTAAAACCAAGGTCGTTATAGAGTATGTCCTTTTTTAGGTACTTTGTTAAATCCATTTGCAGCTCTCTCATCATCTAACTGCGCTTGCACGTTCGCCCAGTTTAGATATTCCCTAACAATATTTGTGAAGATTCTTTTCCTGTTATCTCTGTCCCATTTATGCAATGGTTTTTGATCTTCCTTTCCTGCTAGTTCTAAATAAATATCTTTGGTTTGTGCTATGGAATATTCAATCCCTGTATCATTCAGTTGTGCTTTGTTGGGTAGTCTTTCTCCCTCCCCAATCTTTTTTAAATGAGCCATACAGCACGCTCCAAGCCAAAATTCTCCATCCTTTCTTAAAAACGGCCCAGCTGGTGCTTTACAATATGCACACAGCGCAGGCCTATTATTACCATCAAAATTAAAATGGTGCGTCATCATCATCAACAGTGGTTGTTCCCATTGCTGCTAAATCAGATTCCGATGGTCCTGTTTTGATACTATCGTCAACAGGCTCTGGCTTTTTATCAGTAGGTTGCCAAGTCTTACCCCAATCTTCATTAATCTTTAGATAACCATTGTCATCTTTGACTAACTCAGCTGATACACTTTTGCCCATAAAGGCAGTAGATGTATCTTTTGGTGGTTCTTTTAGTCCCATCGCTTGCGCCATAAGTAGCATTGACTTAACGCCACTATCCACATACTTAGGATTATCGTGACCAACAGTAAATGTATGATTCAATCTGATGCTACTACCATCAATCTCAAAATACATCTTGCACCCACGCCATCCGTTTCTACCTTCAACCAAGGCTTCTTCTTCGCCTTGCCAATGCAGAACATGTCTACCTGGCTCAACTGCCGACTTGCCTTCGTTAGAGGCATCTACATTAAAATTTGTTAAATCCATTTTTTACTCCTTTTTAAATCCAACATTTATATTGTGAACACTCATCCTCTTTTGCTCCACAATGACGACAATATCCATCCTCATCGTATTGCGGCTCATCATCATCGCAAAAGTGTTCGTTAAGTTCTTTAGTATCAATCACTTTAACATCTGCTCCCTGATAGTTTGCCAATCAAACGGCATCTCACTATCAAGACCAAATCTATTCTTAGCTTGGAAGCCTGGTGTCTCTTGTGTAAAGATAGTCCTGTCTCCTTGCTTTAGTTTAGTAGTCATGCCACCGCCTTTACCTTTTACTTGGATAGTACCTATCTTGTAATTAGCAAAGAATACTGCGTCACTATGTTCTATAACCAAGTCAGCTGCTTTTCTATGCAACTTAATTTGGTGGCGATCATGTGGCTCACTTGATGGATCTTCATATCTTCTTACTTCATTGTGTGCAATCTGTAAGACAGTAAAGCCTTTATCTCGCAACTGATTTAGTAAAGCTAAATATTCTTTCCATACCTCTAAACAAGCGGCATAACCTTTTCCGTATGCTGGTGAGCTGATATCTGGCCAACCATTCTTTTCACAAACATAATCGTGCATTAAAGTTTCTAACCAATCCAAACTATCCACTATCACAGTTTTGTATTCGCTATCTTCCTCAATCAATGACTTTAAGTTATCTTGTAGTTCAACATAAGTTTTAGCTACAGGAAAGTGGGGACACTCAATCTTACCAATACCATCTTCTGCTTGTACTATGATTGGTTTGTTCATAGTTGCACCAAAAGATGTTTTACCAATACCACCAGGACCATAGAGAACTATGATTGGTGGTTTTAGTTTTGCCTTTTGCCTAATATTAGCTAACGACATTACTGCACCTCAATCTTAGGCTCATCTTCTACTGGCTCTACTATGTTTTTCATACGAGCCTCATAAGAACTGAGCAATATATTCAAATCATCAATGTCGTTATTAGCTTTAATAATAAACTCATCTCTGATTTGTTTTTTCTCCTGCCACCTAGCCATTAATTGTTTTGCTTCGTCTGGCATGTCGTTGACTTTATGCTCAACACCATCATCTGCAAACTTAATCGTTGGTTCTTCAACGCTTTCAGTTTTATTTTCTTTTACCATTTTAGTCTCCCTTTTGGTTTTGTTTATAAGTATCACAAGCATCTTTAGCATTACACCAACGGCATCCGTCTTTGCTATAGTTGTATGTGGGTATTTCTTCATAGCAAGCTTCGGCAGCTGGCTTTAAAGTTTCATAGGCCCATTCAACTAAGTTAATAGCTGATATGGAATATGATCTAATTGGACCATCCTTGTGCCAACCTCTAGGTTGTACTATGGTCATTTGAACTGTGCAGTCATCTCCGTATCTGGACAATGCACCAAGTGCATAGATACGCATTTGTGGGTTGTCTGCTTCTACTGCCCACTTACCAGATTTAAGATCTATTATCTCTATTATATCTTTACCAATGAGAATAGCATCTGCTGTTCCCCAAAGGTCTGCATGTATTTCTGGCATATTAACTCTTTCTTCAATTAATGGTCTTGCTACGTCAAGCTCCATCATTCTCTTGTCTATGTAATCTACATAAGTGTTAGCACAATCTATCATCTCTTGGTCTACTGTAATGTCAAAGTCCTCTACATGATGTGTTGTGTCTAAATAGTATTCTTCTAAAGTAAGATTATTTAATCTACCTTTAAGTAGTGTCTCTACCATTTCGTGAATCAATGTACCTGTCGCTGCTGGTATGCCTACTTTATATTCAACCTGCATACTTGCTAAGAGTTGTGGCATGCCAGGGCAAGCCATCCAAATCTTTGCTGATGAAGGTGAGAGTTTAGCGTGCGCCATGGACAGAAATATAAGAGTCGTTTTCCATTCTTTTCACATCATCAAGATCGTATTTAATCTTACCGCCAATCTTAAAATAGCTAGGACCTTGCCCTCTATATCTTCTATTATCGATTGTTTTCTTGCTGACTCCCCATCTCTCTGCTAGTTCGTCAACTTCTATGGTATTTGATATGTCAAAATTCTTTTCTAATATTTCCATAAATTTCCCTTTTATTAATATTTTTGTTTATAATAAACCATTATTACTAATTATCAAGTAATATTTTAATAAAATTTGGGAGAAATTGATGATGAATAAAACAGTATACGCACATACTAACTTAGGAACTGAAGAGGAATGGGATCAAGCAATAGATAGGCTTGCAACCAATAACCAAGTAGCTGGAACGCATTACAAGCAATCCAAGATACAACCTATAGATTATATATATGCTAACAACCTGTCTTATAACTTAGGTAGTTGTTTAAAATATATAACCAGAAGTAAAGGAGAGAAACAAGATAGGGTGACTGACTTGTTAAAAGCCAAACACTTTATTGATCTTGAACTACAGATGGTTTATGGAACAGATGCTAAAGGTAATAAAATAGGAGATTATTCAATAGAAGTTTCTCTTTAACTATGAGGTAGCTATGAATTTATATGAGTTTGATGATCGTATTCTAAGTGAAAGAAACGGAAGAAAGCCTATATATGTGAACAAACATCTTGCTAAAAAGTTTAAGGATTTTTGTGAGAGCCAACAGAAATCACCACATAAGGTGGCTGAGTATCTAATATCTTTAGGTATGAACTCTGTTAAGTATTACGAAGAACCTAAAGTGTCTGTTGACATCGAAGCTCTTTAAATAGGTCTTTTGTATTCTTCAGCGTGTCCCACGCTTGAACATCCTCGTCTTTAAAACTTATCTGCTTTAGATCATTTGGAAACATAAAGTTAACTGTTTGATGCTTTAAAGCAACCAAAGCATAAACATCTATAGCGTCTTCTGAATAGAATCTTTCTTTGGTATAAGCACCGCGCCTAAAGTCATATATCCATGACACTCTACAGTTTTGTATTTTAGATTGTGTTTTAACCTGGCACTTGTATAGCGTATGGTCAACATCAAAGATGATGTCAGCCTCCGCGCTGTGTGGAACTATAACCACAGTATCTGCGTGTAAAGAAAGTAGCGAGGCTACTAAGTATTCTCCAGATCGGCCAACTCTTTCTGATTGGCGTGGCATGGGGTTATTGTGGTTCGTTCAAAAATTGTGGAAATTGTTGTGAACCATATCTAATAGAACCGCCTCCGACATCACTTAAAAGCTTTTCTTTAAATTGTCTACTTCCTTGTAATTGTTGCATAAGCTCTAATATCTCTTGTTGCCTTTGTGGATTTTGTTCTAATAAAACATTACCAATACTTCTAGCTCTTTTTTCTGTTGGATTAGAAATAATATCTCTAGCCTTATTAACAGTAGTTGCTATAGCTCTTATACCAGCTGAGCTTGTTGGAGCTGTTCCTGCAACAGTTAAGTCTGAAAGAGCTTGAACAGCATCTTCGGCATCTAATAATTTTTCTGCTGTATTTGAACCACCTATTATAGTTCCAGTTTTTAAACTTATATTTGATTCTCTTATTAATTTATTAATAAACTGACCTCTAGCATCTATGTCATTTTCAAATAATATAGATAATTTTTGTCGCAAGTCTGGAGAGTCAAATATTTTTTTTACTAAATTAATATTATCTCCAGTTTTATTTATTTGATTATATATTTCTTGAAACACACCAACCTTAAAAGCATCTTTTTCTACATTTGTTTTTAAATTATTATATTCATTAAAAAATGCTTTAGCTGAAGATGATGGTTTGTGTGAAATTGCTCCTTTTTCAAAAGCATCTAACAATGCAAATTTATCAGAACCTAATTTTAAAACCTCAACATATTCATCACCAATAGTAGATTCTTTTAATAAATCTCTAAAATTATTTGCAAGTTTTTTTCTATCTCTTGCTCTTTCTTTACTTAAAGAACCGCTTACAACTTTTTCATAAGTTTGCTGATCTGCTGATTTTTTAATTAAATCCAAAAACTCTAATGGTAGTTGTTTGTTTACGCCTATTATTTTTCCTTTATCTTTTAAAAATAAATTTCTAATAGGAGGTATGGCATTTGGTTTTCTTCCATTTGCTATTAATTTTTCTCTGTATGCGTTTCTTGCATCTTCGTATGCTTCTCTTATAACAGGATTTTGTAAGTATTTGTATAAATCTAAATTTCCTACCTGCTGATTTTTTATAAAAGCTTGTTCATACATAGGACCTAAATAAGAATCTATGGTGTCAATTAAATCATCTACCCCACCTGATAAATCTATTTTTGGTGTTTTTAAAGTTTGTTTAGTTACATCTTCTAAAGATTTTAATATTCTTGATGATTGTATATTTGGATCTTCTAAAGCATCTAAAGCAGCTGCTTTTTGTTCAACTGTACCAGACGTTCTTTCAATTAATTGCTTTTCAATGTTCATTCCAGGAACTCTTGTTTTAATTCCTCTTAACTTTCTTGTTACGGCATCATTACCATAATCTGATAATATTTCTACAGGAGTTAAGCCAATAAGTTTGTCGGCAGCAATGTTGTCTTGTATTTTTTGCAAAACTGTTTCGATAGGTATTTCATCTCTTGCAAACTGATCTGCAATAATTCTTATTGATTTAACATCTTCTTTATTGAATTTTCCTTGTCTTGACGAAATTATGTTAGTTAATTTTCCTGCGCCTTCCAAAGTTGTTGGTATTGCTGCGCCCAAAACACCACCAGCTGTTGCACCCAAAGCACCGCCAAAAAGTCTTTCTTCTGTACCACCTTCAGCATAGCCAACTCCAGATATTCCTCCTTGCAATGCTCCAACCTTAGCTCCCTCTGCTGCTCTGCTTAATAATCCAGAACCAGGCTTAGCAATTTTACCAGCAAGCAATGGGTTGCTTAAAATTCTAGCACTTGCAGCAACAGCACCTGTTCCACTTGCTCCACCTGTGAAAGGCATTAATAACAATGATGCTACAGCTGGCGCAACTGAACCAACTATCTCAGCACCTAAAGCTGATTTTGGATTTGCTTTTTGAAATGCTTGTAAATCTTCTTTTGATTCTTTTAATCTTCTATCAAAAGATTCTGAAAAAGTTTCATCTGTAAATAAAGAACCTAGAGAACCTATAGCAGCACCAACCTCATCAGAAAGTCCAAAGGTTAAACCCTGTAAGGCTTGTGATTTTAAACCAGATAAATAGGGTATTGTAGGCTCTGCTTCTTCTTCAGTTACAACAAGCTCTTGTTCTTGTAATCCTTGTTGAAGCTTTTTAATTTCTTCTAAGGTTGCCATTATTGTTTCCCTTTAGATTCTATAACTTTTTTAATAATGTCTAATTGTTTTTCTGAGTATTGTGATAAATCTAATGTTGCTAATTCATTTAATGGTAAGGATTTTAATTCTATTTCTAGTAATTTATCTTCTATTGGGCTACCATAATTTTGTACTATTCTTGATGGTTTCATACCATACTCTTCAGCTAAATTTTTAAATTCTTCCATCACATAAGATTGATTATCTGATTGTGTTTGATATAAATTATTTGCTTGTGTTTTAAAATCTTTTCTCATAGACTCTGTAAGTCTTTCACCAGATTTATATCTTAAATATGCGGCTTTAACCCTTTCTCCAAAAGCACCAGATTGTGCTGCATTTTCATATTCAGACTCCCTTACTACTGAGCCAGGATCTAACATTTTCATATAATTAAATATTAAAGATAAGTCACCAGCTGCTGTAGGCTCTACAGATAATATTCTTCCAAAAGCATTTCTTACATTTACAAATTCTTTTGACTCAGATCTATAATCATCTCGTAATTTATCCTCGTCACCAATATTGTAGGGTTCTTTTTCTTCTTCTTCTTTTTCTTTTGTAACATCTGGAAAAACTCTCTGCCCCTTCATTGGACCTTCGGTGTATCTCCAATAACTATTAACATCTTGTTTCATGTCGTATGACATTTTATCTTTTTTAATATTTCTGTCTTGGTATGCAAGAAATCCCGCACCAGTTGGAATTTCTCCTTTTTCTAATGAGTTTACATAGTTTTTGTACTCTGTTGTTTGACTGTCAACTGATCGTTCTTTTTCAACACCAGGTAAAACTCTTTTACCAGTATCTGCATAATAATTATATCCATCAGCAGCTTTTATAATTTTTCTTTCACCACTACCCAACATACTTTCAGGTATACCTGCCATTATCGCGTCAATACGCCCAGCCATTTCTGGATTTTTTAATTTGTAATCTTCTATTAATTTTTGTTGTTTAGCCTGTGCTTGTTGCTGAGCTATCATTTGCTGTCTTTGTAAAACGCCTTGTGATGGATCTCTTCCTTTCAAAACATCAGATAAAGCAAGCATCATGTTTCCATATCTTTGCCTTTTAATCATTGGGTCAATCTGTGGCACTTGTGGTGCTTGAGGTGCTTGAGGTGCTTGAGGTATATTCATAGAACTTATTTGATTATTAGTTTTATTAATATCATCAAACAAACCTGTGTTAATAAATGGTTGATTATTTAAAATTGCCATATTATTTTCCTACTTTAAAAAACCAAAAGGATTAAATCCACCAGTCCACGCAGAGCCAAGAAGTCCAGCAGCTCCTCCTAGCACATCTCCAAGACCTGTGCTTTGTTTACCAGTTGTTGATGTGGTTACCAATGGTGTACCCATGCCAGCTTGTAATAAACCAATTTGTTGTGGTCCATAACCAAGCGCTCTTTGGAACTCGCCTCTTTGTGCATCGATTGCTCTTTGTTGTAGCGCCTGCTGCTGCGCACCCGCGCCTCCTAGCAATCCTAATTGTTGTATTTGCTGTCCTTGTAAGCCACCTAGCAAGCCTGCTCTTTGTTGTCTTGCCTGCATTTCTAACTGTGGCTGACTCAATGCAGCTCTGCCAGCAATATCTAAGCCACCTAATTGTCTTTGTTGTTGTAGTTGTGCTTGTTGCATCCTTCTTTGTTGTCCTAGTTCTGCACCAAAGATACCTGCTTGTTGACCAAGTTGTGCTTGTTGTAATGCTCTTTGTTGTTGTTGCTCTGAACCAAACATACCTAACTGTTGTTGTCTTGCTAAATCAGCCTGCGCTGCTGTTTGTGCCTGCTCAAAGCCTGACTGTCTTAAACCAGCGGCTGTTCTAGCCATTGCCTCTGCGTAAGGTCTTTGTGATTCAGATTCTAGTATTGCAGATCTTGAACCACCAAAAGCACCTGATCTAATTGCTCTATCCTGCGCACCGCCACGCGCTATGTCAGCTTGTCGCTGTATGTCGCCCATTGCTAGGTCTATAACTTGTTGTTGATACGGAGATTGATAAGCGCCTATGTCTTGGCTTAGTAAACCTTGAAATTGTGGAGTAGATACTGGACCTATTTGTGCTGCACCTGGAGCTTGTGTTGCTTCTATGGTTGGTGCTTCAAAACCAGTAACAGGTTGAATCGTAGGCTTAAACTGTTCTTGTGCCATACCTTGTAAGGCTTGTGTTGGGTCATAACCCATACCAGATTCAAACATACCTCTAGTAGCTTGAAATTGTCGTAGTTGATCTGGTGAAAAACCAGCAACCATTGGTCCTGTATAGGGTAAGAATGGTTGTTGTGCTACACCTTTAGCTGCACCAAAAAGCTCTTTAAATTGTGCTTCTTGGAACGCTGGTAAACTTGCTTCTGATACTGTTGTTGTTTTGCCTTTACTCATAAGTCTTTTCTAATTAAATATTCTGTTTCAAATCCTAGATGTTTTATCTTTCTAATCCATCCTTTTCTGCCACCGCCGTAAAGCCTTTTTATGCCAGCTTTCTTAGCGAACTCTTCTATATAAGGCAGCATCTCTTCTAATTCTTCGTAATCTCCACCACAAAATAAAAGGTTCATGGCTTTCACTTGTGGATATATTACAAATTCTGTTATGTATGCAGACTTTTTGCCTGGCCATAAATGGAATATTCCATTCCTTATTTTATCCTCTATGTCATCGATTGTATAGGAATCTTGATGTTTTACAGCCTTTGCTATATACGGCTTACATCTTTCCCATTCAATTTCCCAAGGCTCTCTTTTAGCCTCTTGTATGTTTACTACTTTATTAGTCGCCTCTTGCATATTCTATGATACTTAATACTAAATGTATGTTTGCGTGGCTAACTTGTGCTTTTACAATTTCGCCTTGTTGTATAGTTATACCCTCATTAGTTTGTAATTCTATAGTTTCGTGTGCTGATATGTTTTTTTCTTTGTAAATAAAAAACTCATTAGAGCCTGTGTCTGTAATAGATACGTTTATATCGGTTTGTTGATTACCATGATCGCAAGCTAAAAAACTTTTTATAATTGCAAAATCAAAATCATCTCCTGTTGGTGCAGTATAAATAGTTTGTTGTGTAGTAGCTGTAAAAGCATACTTAACATTAATTGCCCTTTGTATATATTGTCTTTGTGAGGATAAATCCATTATCTCCTACCTCTTGGTCTAATATTTAATCTTATATTACCAACTTGAAAATCTTGTGTAGTGCTACCTGTTACAGTCATCTGTACTTGTCTTGCTGTAAACCTAGCATCGGTATATCCATCATTTTCAAAGGTAAAACTACCAAAGTCTGTTTCGCTACCTAATGGGGTAAACTTACCTTTAAAACTTATGGTTACACCTGGTAATGTGTTTGCTTCTTCATCTGGAATAATCTGATTACATTGCACATAGTTATCACCATTACCTAGTTCTATTGGACCGCTTGTGCAGAACGGCACATCACTATTTAAGTTTGGTGAATTAGATAATGTGGTTGATTCGTGTTGATAAATAAAACCATTTGAATCACCTGCTATAGGATAATCAAACGCACCTTGGTCAATCCAACATCCTCTATCCATTGAGCCTATAGACCAGGTGTTTTCTAAGTAATTCCATATTACATATTTGTTTGGTTTATATATACCATCACCACTTGGAAATCCCCACCATATTTCGTTAAAATTAGAGTTGTGTCCACCCCAACAAGCTTTCCTTCCTGGTACATTTAGTTGGTCGTAGACAAAATCATGCACATCGCATGGTATTTCACGCACAACACCATCGTAAACAAAGAATGAGTTTTCACCCATCCACGCTAGAAAGTTTCCTGTTTGTACGACTGATCTTCTACTAACTGCTTTACAGTTTGCACCTGCTGCGGTTATACCATAAACAAAAGGTGAACCTACATAGCTCATTCTATCTATACCAGTATCACTAAAAATTATGACATCGTTTTGGTATTTAACTGCTAATAATGCACGACCACCTGTAGGTATTTGCACATCACCTGCTGTGTTAGTAGCTAAAGATGTCCAAGTGTTTCTGTCTTCTCTATCACTCCAAGCTACCTTTCTAGGGTCACCACCAGAACCAATAGCAACTAAATGCCTTTCATTAGTCACTAGAACAGCCTGACAGCCTGTAGGAGCGTTTGTTACGACTGTACCAATGGTATCTGCTGTACCGCCTGAATTGGGTTGCCATTTGTAGATTTTACCGTCACCAGAAAAACAAAAGACTAAATCCTCACCCCAGTTATCAAAGGAGAAATGACCTGTATCAAGAGGTAGTCCAGATTGACTTCTAGCATCGCCATAATCTTCCACGTTATAGTGGTATGCACCATAACCAAGAGGATCATTAGAGGCATCGTTTACAAAACCAGATGGTGTTATATCAGTCCATGTGTTGTCGTATAAGACATAAACTTTTTGTCTTGTACCAACAGCTAAAACAGATGCACCTAAGTTATCTTTATAGGCATACATACCTATAGGTTCACCATCAAGTGCTGTAGTTTTTAGTTTAGACCAACCACCAATAGGTTTAAGAAATCCGTTTTCAAAACGCACAAGATTGCCGTCAACCCAACGACCTTTGTTAGCATAGTCAGTACCGTTTTTGACTATGCCAGCGGGCGGAGTTACAGGCAATAGTGCCATGTTTAACCTATGGTTTTAGTAACAGATGTTGGTGTAATTAGTAATGCGATTTGTGCGTCTAATCCAGTTTTTAGATTAGCGACTTCATCATCACCCATACCTGCTGTAACCCAACCAGTAACTGTGTCATTGGTAAGATCTGCAAAAGGTATAAAACTTGATATATCGTCTGCATTAACGCTATGAGTACCATAAACAGAAGCTGAATAGTTATTACCTTCAGCGTCTTGTTGATCGCTCTCTGCGTTTAATCGCCAATGTACGTTGTAAACAACGTCTGAATGACTGTCGTGTGTTGGATATGTGTCAACTGTTTTGCAATCCCATGTATATGTATTTGCCATTATTAAACTCCTGCGTTTTCGTTAGCTGTTTTCTTAGCGTTTTTTACTTCTGTTGTCCATACTGCATTTGCGATACCTTGGACTTCAGAACTTTCACCAGACACGTCTGTATCTGTATGAGTCCAACTATCGTCATCGTTTTGTACAGAGCTTACACATTCTAATGAATGTCTATGAAAAGACCTTGATAGCTCTACACCATCTTCTTTGATGACTGTAGCTGTTCTTACTTGTATAGTTTTGTAGTCTCCTACAACTTCTATTTTATCTTCTATTATTTCTTTTGTTATTGCCATTCTATTTTCTCCTTTTGTCCGTACCTAGAATCCACTAGGTATATTAGTTAAATTGTTATGCTGTCATGTAAGTCATAGATAAAGAGTAATTACCTGTTGTAAATATTTCATTGCTTCCATTTGATACACCATCCATTGAATTTATACTACCAATAGTGTTATTCGCATTAATTTGACAAACATAGATTCTACCTGTTGTTGCACTTTCTCTAACAGTGCCGACTTGATGATTATTATTTGCATTGTATGCTGTGAAAGGATATCCACTAAAGTCAATACTTGAATTGGCTGTACCTACTCCAGTTATATTTAATATTGCAGTAACATATACCATTCTCCCTACTTTTACATATACTCCACTATGTGTACCAAAAGAATATCCTGAACCTGATAGAACTGGAGTCCAAGTACCTTCTTCATAATCGTCAAGTAATTCTGAAGTCATGCCACCTGCATTAGATGATGCAGCAAAACTTATACCTCTGCCATTAGCCATAATGATATCAGCACCGGGAAGAATATCTCCTTGTGTAGTTATCTGCCCATCGGATTTAATACGCATTCTTTCTGTGCCGCTAACATCAAAGCGTGTGTATGATTGAGAAGCAATTTTTATAGGGTCATTTGATGTTTCTATTGTTCCATAATCATTGTCATTAAAAAGTAGTAACGACCTTGCATTATCTGCTCTTGATAATTTTAGTTTACCACCAGCACCAATTTCTAATGCTTGGTCAGGGTCAGTAATTCCAATTCCAACATTGCCTGAAGAATCAAGAGTTACCTTAGTCCCAGCAGATGAACCACCATAAATAAATAAATCTGAATTAGAACTATTATCTACTGCACCTATAGACCAAGTTTGTGCAACTGTTGTTGATTTTAAACTGAAAGCACCATAACCGCTTAGATTTTCAGATAGTATTCCATATCTTGAAGCATCGCCAACAACTTTTAATCTATTACTACCTGCACTTGTTGTATTTACTAGCAACGAGCCTGAAGAATCAATACGCATTTTTTCAGAAAAACCACTACCACCTGTATTAGTTCTAGTATAAAAAGCTAAAGCACCATCGTCATCTGGGTCACTTCCAGAAATACCATATATAGCACCTCTTGTTAAATTAATACCACCACTAGGTCTTTCTGAAGAAAAAACAACACCTGCACCTAAGCCTGATGCAGCAGTTCCAGATGTTATGTGATTTAACCTTAAAACATCCGCTACAGAGTTTGTGGCTGAACCTGATTCTGTAATTTCTAAATTAACAGAAGGACTAGTCGTTCCAATTCCAACATTCTCACTACTATCAATAGTTATAGCTGTAGCATCTGCATTGTCATCAATACCTGTTGATGTAAAACCTGTAATAGTACCAACACTTGTAATATTAGGTTGAGCTGCTGTAGCTAGTGTACCTGTTATAGATGTGCTTGCTGATAAAGTTGTGAATGATCCAGCTGCTGCTGTAGTACCACCAATGACAGAGCTATCTATAACTGCTCCGTCTAAGTTCATAGCTACTGAAGTACCAGTAGCGCTAAATAAACCATCAACAGTATCAAGGTCAGCGTTTAGCTTTGTTCCCCAAGTATCTGTAGATGCTCCTACTTCTGGTTTAGTTAAGTTTAAATTCGTTGTAAATGTATCTGCCATAAAATTTTATCCTTTAAGCTGCGTCTTGTTCGCCTAATGTTGTCCATGATGTATCTAGGTTTGCTTGGTCGGTCCATGTTTCATCTGCCACTATCTGATCGGTCCAAGTCTCACCAGGAACAATTATATCTTCCCATTTTAGACCACCAACTGCATTAAATCCACTTGTTTGTGCAATTACAGATGCACCTGTTAATACAATGCCACCTAGTGCATCAAATCCGCTAGTTTCTGCAAATGTTCCTTCACCAACTACAGTAAATCTACCTGTAGCTGTCATACCTGATACTGCTGGACCTATAACCACACCACGGTCTATTTGATGACCTGTGGCTGTCATACTAGAACTTGCAGATATAGTTGCAGATCCTAGGTCTATTTGTATACCAACAGCTGTAAATCCAGATGTTCCTGCTATGGTTGCAACACCCCTATCAATTTGAGTACCAGATGCTGTAACGTTAGATACTGCACTAATAATCGCTTGTCCGCGATCTATTTGTCTACCTGTTGCTGTTGCAGAAGAAACTGCTGATATGGTTGATGCACCAGTAATAACAAATCTACCATCTGCAGTTGCAGATGATGTTTGTGCTATTGTGGATGCGCCAAAATGATATACAGGAGTTCCATAGTTGGACTTCCCGTATGTATATAGACCATAGCCTACTGAGGCCATGGTATTAAGCTAATGTTATATCTAAATCGCCAGCGTCAAATCTAAATACATCGCCTGAACTTACAGTTTTAGATGTTGTTAAGTTTGCATAAGCCATTAAGTTGCCGCTTGAAGAAGCATCTAAAATACCAACTGCAACTACAGTTCCATAATCAGCTGTAGCTGTTGGATATTCTATTGCAGCTGTATTGGTTGCTGTGGTGGGGTCTGTACCAGATACTGTAAATGCAGCTGATTGTCTTGCGTAAGCTCCGCCTGATACTTCAGTACCGCCACCTGTATCTGTAGGTGCTACAGTATATAAAGCAACATATAATGTTCCTGGTGCTGTATAAGCATTACCACCAAATACATGGTCTAATACTTTATCTTCTAAGTAATCACTAAATCCAGCCATATTGTCTCCTAATTATTATTCCAATAATAAATGTTTTTACCAGACTTGCCATAAGTTCTTCTTCTTTGCATTAGAGATCCTTTGCCAAATTCTGCCTTCTCTTGTTCCATTCTCATCTCTTCTAATGCTTTTTCAAATTGTGCTGTAAATAACGGCACTCTTTCATCTTCCATTAGATAGATAGAAGCGTGTTTTAAAGCACCATATAAGTAAGCATCTGGATATCCTGTGGATATAAAGTTCGTTGTATTAGAACTGCTTAAAGCATCTATAGTGCCATAGTATGTTAATTGTAGCGTATAACTTGCATCAGGGGTAGGTGCTAACTCTAATGAATTATCTACAATCGCATAATAAATTGGTTGACCAGTAACATTGTTATTAGCTTTTCTATATACATCTAGTGATTCTAAAGACTGTTGAAATAATGGTCTAAAGTCATTTGATGTTATTTCTACATTAATAGCTTCTAACCAATCTGTTGGTAAGCTCATGTATTGTGCATCTGCTGTAGCAGTAGCACGTTTTATCATGTCTTTATTTCTTAACCTTCTGTTAAATTCTGATTCTGTTGCATCTATAAAAAAGTCTAACTGGTCTGTTAAATCTGACCTGTTTAAGAAATTTGCAATATTAGTTTTTAATTCATCGTATGTCATACTTTACCTTTCCATGTTCTAAATGGTTTGTTATCTGAATGGTTTAGCCATTTCTTCCATTGTGCAGAATCTTGCGACCATCCCTCTCGGACTGCTCTTTGATATACCACCATTGGTATTTCTGCTACATGGCGAAAATCTTTACCAGGTGCATATTCAGATAGATTTTTTACATAATCTAAAGTTGGCTGTATATCCTGTTTTGTGTGATAAACAACTTTATCATCTTCTGTTGCGAATACAGACTTAAAACCTTTCTTATGATCTATTAATGTTGTCTTTGCCATGTATAGATTTTAGCACAAAAAAAAGGGATGCCGAAACATCCCTTTAAGCTAATTGACTAAACTTATGATTCGTTTAAGTCAGCAACGATTCCGTGTGCAGCTTCGTTAGATACTTCTAACCCGTACTCAACAACAATCATTTTTGTTTCAGCATCGCCTATTGTAGCAATATCAACAGTTTTAAAGTCTCTTAGGTAAGACACTTTAGCAAACTCTGGATCTACTAATAATAATGATGCTTCTCTTGATCTGTTTGATGGAACGATTTTTAGTTCACCAAAGTCAGATGAGTAAACAGATACTGAAGCTTCTACAGTATTTGCATCAATCATTTGTCTAGCCTGAGTTCTACCTGTGAAAGTAGATATTACTTGCTTGTTGTGTGGACCACATATAGCCATTGAAGGCTCAGCTCCGTTACCAAACATAGTTTGTAAAACACCTTTTAAAAGGTCTTCTGTTAAGTCTCTGTCTGTTCCGTCAACTGGAGCAGCACCACCACCAGCACCTGAACCACCAGAACCTCTGGATACGTTAGATGTTAGCCATGATTCAAAACCACCAGTTACCCTAGCTGTTGTAGCGTCACCAGTTGTTTTAGCGCCGTTTTGACATAGAGCTTCTTCCATGTCTCTTTTCAATGCTTTAGCCATAATAGCTAGTTGGTGAGCCATTTCTGATCTCTTACCAGCTGGGTCTGAAGCATCCTGTGAGCCAGTTACAGTTGCGTCTCTTTTTGAAATCATCGCAACGTTACTTACTCTAGTTGTCGCTGTAGCAGTAGATCTTGATAATTCAAAACCTTCTAACTGTCCAGCAGCACTTGGAGTAGGTAAGACTTCTGTCTGCCAATCAAACACTACATTTTTAATATTTCTTTTGCCTATTGATGACATAAACGGTGTTTGCATAGGAGAGATGTTGTAAATAATATTACTTAAATCTTCTCTGTCAGCTGTTGCCGAATATGTGTCAAATGCGTTAGTTACTTTAGCCATTTTTATATTCCTTTAAAATTAAATTAATTGTTCAAAAACTTTAGCCGCATCTTGGACTTTTCCAGATTTAGCTAACCTTTGTTTTGCTTTCTTCACAGGTGCTGCCGATTTAGGTCGGTTAGTAGTTCCAGGTCTAGCCACTCTTGCTGGTGCTTTTTGTGTTGGTTTTTTCTTTGTGGCTTCAACTGTTTTAGAGTTTAACCAAGCATTTCTTAAACCAAGCAAAGCACGATAATCATAAACCTGTTGTATCTCTTCAGGTGTATAACCTAAAGTATTTACAGCATATTCACTAATAGCAGCCTTTTCTTTTAACGCAACCTCTTGGTTTTGCCATTCAGGGATTATTTCAAGAAGCTTTTGATTGCCGTATTCAACAAATTGTTGAATTTGTTGTTGCTGTTTAACCAAAGCTTCTTGTTGAAGCCTTTGTTGTTCAGCACTTACAGCACTAAGCTTTTCTTTCTTTTCATCCCAAAGCTGTTTTTCGCGAACATACCCAACAGGATCATCTTCGTACAAAGTGTTCCAGTCTGGTTCGTTAGCCAGTTCGCCCTTTAATTGGGCCTCCATCTTCGGTAACAACTGCGAATAAATCGCATCTCTTTGCGCTAACTCTGCTTGCTGCTGCTCAATAGTCTTACGCTGTTGAGAGAGTTCTTGTGTTTTACGCGTATAATCTTGCTGACGAGAATATCCGTTGATGAGTTCGTCTTGCGTCACCTCAACTTCTTGACCATCTACTTTTACTGTAAATGTCTGAGGTTGCAAGGCTTCCTCTTCAACATCGGTTTGTTCTTCATCCAGTTCTTCGTCCTCATCATCAAACTCTTCGTCATCTTCTACATCTTCTTCAAAATCTTCAGATACTTCAGGTTCTTCTTCAAGGACTTCTTCTTGTGTTACTTCTTCTGTTTCTGTGACTGCATCCTCAACCTTATCCTCTTCAGGGGTTAAGAAACTTTCAAACATCGAAGTAGTAACTTCCTTATCAGTTTGTAAAGCAGTCGGTTTATCCGTTATTGCCATAATAAATACTCCTTATGTATTTAAGAGTATTTTAGCTTAATAATGTGTAAAAAGGGAAGGTTTAACCAATATTTCTAATTTTGTTTATATTAGCTTGTGTGAGTTTACCTTTCTCAGCAATGATGCGCAGATGTCTTTCAACCTCTGGTAATAGTAATAATGATCTGTGAATATCTTCTCTAGCATTAACATCATCTATCTCTCTTGAGTTTAACCAATGAGTAATGTATTCGTTTTTAAGGTTTTCTATTGCTTCTTTAAAAACTTCTGAGGTTAATATTTGTTCTGCTTGTGCTGCTTTAACTACTTCTTCGTGTGATACTGACATTAAAATAATCCCATAGGTAATTGTTGGTCTACAGAAAATCTACCGCCAGTTGGTTGTTTAAAACTAGCAAGTTGTTCTTCTAATTGTGCAAGTCTTGTGTCATAAGCAGATAAGTCTGGAGCTTGATAAGTTGGCATATCAATACCAGCTATAGCTTTAGATATATCATCTTGTGTTACAAACTTAGAAACATCTGGAATTTGTTGTTGTGGTATAGACATTAATATATCTTGCTTCAATACACTAGGATCAAAACTTGGTATATCTTCTAGTCTAGCTAAACCAGATAAATCAGGCATTTGCGGTATATTAATACTGCCTCTAATATCTTCCATAAGTTCTTTTCTTAATGCTTCTTCGTCAAAAACATTAGGTGCTGGTATATCTTCCTGTCTAGCAAATTGTGAAAAATCAGGTAAGTTTAAACCTTGTTGTATATCTTCTATAGAAAATTCTCTGCCTGTTGGAATGTCTGGAATAAAAGAAGGTATGTCTTGTTTAGTAACAAACTGTGATAAATCAGGTTGTTCAAAAGTTGGCATACTTTCAGCTATTCGCTCTTGTACTATTTTGTCTATAGCATCTTTATCAAGACCACCATCAAATAATTTACCTATGTTTAGTAGGTTACTTAAAGGAGGAAAGTCTTGTTTTCTATCAACAGGAATATTTACACCACCAATACCTGTACCAAAATATCTTGGATCATCTGGTTCTTGATAAGTAGGCGTAGGTTCTGGCGTTGTACCAACAGGTGTATTTAATTGTTCTTGTGTATAACCCATTGGTTGTTCTGGAGAGTAGCTTACGCCTGGTGCAATGACTTGTGACATTGGCATACCGCCAGCTATAGAACGCGCATAGTCAAAACCAGAACGATATGTTGGGTCAGAGTAAGGTATTGAATAGCTACCAAAATCATCTGGACCTAGTTGTGGTCCTTGTTGTTGTTGAGCTAAATTGGCTAGATTTTGTAAATAGTCAAAATTAGGAGTGCCTGTTAAATTCATACCACCAAAATTAACTGGTATAGACCTACCAGCATCTTCATATAATTCCATTTCGCCTGTTTCTGGGTTTCTGCCTCTAAACTTGTATGCCATATTAACCTGTTATTAACTTGTCTATTTTAGCGTCTAGTTTATCTAAACGATCTATAACCCTGTCTATGCTTATTGCAAACTCTTCTTTAGTAACATAATTTTTTGCTACTTCCTCGCGGGTCTTATTGAGTAGTATATCAACTCTTTTTAATTCTGTCGCGTTGGTTCTAATGCTATGCACTATAGGAGCAAAAACTATAGTAATGATTATGTTCCAATACATCATCGGGTCCATGCTAATAACTCCAAATATGTGGTCTTGGTCGACCTTGTGAATCTTTGGATATATCTAAGTGTATAAACCTAGCATTACCTTTTTGATTGACTCCAATACCAGTAAAACCATAGTCTCTAGCTTTGGATATAATCTCTAATGCTTGCTTGCCTCTAACACCTATATCAGCTGCTAGACCAACAGCGTGTGTGCCTGGTTTTGATTTGTTTATTTCTACAGGATGTTCAGCACATCTATAACCACTTGTTATCTTAAATGGAAAACCACAATCAGTTCTAAGCGCTTGTAGTTTATCTATAAGCTCATGTTCTATTTTGTTTTCACCACAATGCTTACAAGCAAATTCTTCTAGTTTAAAGTTATCCCAACTCATCTAGCAACTCCTTTAGTTTTTTCAAATGTTCTAAGTCCGCCAAGTCCTAACATACCCATCAATACAGTCATTAGCGATCCCATGTCAAAGGATGGTAATACAAAAGATATTCCAAATGCTGAGAGTGCGAAGATAATAATAGGCTGAAGCAAAAAGTGATAAAGCAAAGCAATACCGCAAGTCCAACCCACAAATGGCCGCCAACCGCTAACAAATATAGACTTATGGCCAGCTTCAATTTTATTAATTTCCACTTGAGCCATATTTGCTTTATGTAGTTCGGTTTTAAGTTCATGGTTTAATTTAGCCTGCAAGTCCTTGTCAGGAATCATTTTGTTTACTATGTCACTTACTGGACCTATTAGCTTGTCAATCATTTTTTATTTTTCTTTGTTTTCTTCTTTGGTGGTCTACCTACTTTACTTCCGTATGTTCCTTTTCCTTTTGGCATAATGTTTACTCCTGTACTGTATATATCGATAGTTTTTGGCTTTTGCCTTTAACACTTATCGGTTTTAATAATTTTAACCTAAATTTACAATCTATGGCAGTAGAATAACCAATCAATATGTCTTTTCCTACTTCTTTGGTTGCAGACTCTAATCTTGCTGCTGTATTTACGCAGTCTCCAATAGCAGAATAATCAAACCTAGTATCGCTCCCCATGTTGCCTATAACAGCTTCACCAGTATTAATACCTATACCAATATCTATACCTAGGTTTGCTTTTTTCATGTTTTCTTTTATTTCTATAGCAGTTTGTACAGCTGCACTTCTATGATTTGGTAAATCTATAGGTGCATTAAATATAGCCATCATTGCATCGCCAATATACTTATCTACCATGCCACCATATTTTTGCACAGCGTCTGATTGTATTGTTAATGCCTTGTTCATAATCTCAGTTACTTCTTCTGGTTCTAATCTTTCTGACAAAGATGTAAAACCTCTAACATCTGTAAATAAAAATGTTGCTTCTTTTTTCTCACCACCAAGTTTTAATAAACTAGGATTGTCTTGTAATTGTTTTACTTGTCTTGGATCTAAGTAATGTTCAAACTGTTTTTTGATTTGTTGACGCAATTTATACTGCTTTTTGTAGTTAATATAGAAGGCAACAGTAGAAGTTATGATTTGTGAGATAAAAGTCCATGAAAAATCTATCAAATAACCCTTCTGAACGCTAAAAGCTCCTAAGAAGCCTGTGGTGAAGAGCAAAATTACAGCGATACTTAGACCCTTAACCACACCGAGATAATTGATTACAAGCCACGTCAACGACACGAAAATTCCAAAAATCAAAATTTCCGCTGCCAATGACCATTCTGGAATCCTTGGAGAGTTTTCTATAAGAATTGACTCAGATAATGCTGCTTGAATTTTATGTGGCTCTAATAATCCAGTTGGAGTTGCAATTTGTGGCATGATTCCTGGTGCAGTAATTCCAAGAAATACAAACTTACCAGCAACATTCATTTCTTGTAAATCTGTTTGTGGTGTATCTACCCAACTAATCCATTTACGACCAAGACTATCTGTTTTGATCGGTGGTATTCCTCTGACTGATATTTCCTGTATACCATTATCATTAGTTTTTATAATGTAAGTTTTTGCTCCTGTTAATGCTTTTAATACCTCTGTACCAAAAGAAGAAACATAACCATCTGGTGTTTTAAGTAGTAAGGGTATTCGTCTGACTAGATTATCAACATCGGTGGGTGCAGCAGATATACCTTCTTGTATATAGTTAGTTCTAAGGTTGTGAGTATTCTGTACTACACCCTTGGAAAGCATACCACCAACATCAGGTCCTTTGATGACCGTACCAACTGTTTTTGGGTATATTTGATTTGGGTATTCAAATGAAGCCAAAATAGATGTACCATATCTTAACGACTCCGCAAAAAATTCATCACCACCAAATCTATCTGGATGCGGAAAACTAACAACCCAACCCACACCCAATGCACCAGCATCTATAATCTGTTTATGTATTTCTCCTAGTCTTTGTCTTGGTATAGGCCAACCGCCTTCTGCATCTATATTTTCTTCGGTAATGTTTAGAATAGTAAAATAACCAGAAGGATTTTGTTTAGGTACAAGATAGTCAAATACTTTTAGTTTTAATGTTTCTGTTGGCGTTGACTGATATAAGACAGGCAACACTAATATTATAAGTATGGTGAATAGTAGTCGTTTCATTAATTACTTTGAGTGATTTTTATAGTGCCGCCAGTACCGCCATTTATTTTAATAATATTGGATGCACCATCTTGTATAAAGATAACAGTATAACTACCAGCTGAATCTATATCTACTCTAGCTGTATCACTCACGCTACGCATAAGCGTTAATACTTCTCCTGTTATAAAAGATGTTATTTGGGTGCCTAAGTCTTGACCTAGTTTAGTACCAACAATATTAGTAGATGTAGCGTCTTGTGCTAACTGATCCTCTTGTTGTATTTCTTGTAGTGCATCTATAACATCTAGTAAATCTTCTAAGAAGTTTACATCAAGATAGTTTATATCTAGCTCTGTAAACTCTAGCTCTTTCTCTGAGTCTAAAAAATCTTCTTCTAAGAAGTCCTCATCCAAACCATCAAAGTCTAGTATGTTTTTCTTTTTGGTTTGTGTTGTTTCTTCTATAGCCACCTCTTCTTTAGGTGGATTAACAATAAGCATATTGTCTATAAGGTCTAGTGTTAGGTCTAAGATTACAGGTGAGCTAGGTGATTTTTCAAAAACATCTACCGTTGTAGCTTCGTAAGGTTTATTAAGTGTAACTGTACCCATAGCTGTAGTTACTAATATCTCACCACTAGAATTACCAAATTCATCTGGAAGAAGTATTAGCAATGACCTGCCGATTTCATCTACGGTGACTGTAAAATCAGTACCACGAATTGCTATGTTTGCTGTGGGTGTTTTAAGATCTATATTGTTTTTATCTATCTTGTTTAGACCGCCAGTAATAAACCTAGCTGTACCAAGACCAAAGGTAATAGCCATTTTAGATTTGCTAGGGTTAGGGTCAAAGATGTATTCGTCTATGGTGAGCTGAGAGTTTTCTGTAAGTCTTACCTTGGAGTCGTCTAGGAACGTAATAGCCATACGACCATTAGTCGTAATTGCTTCATCATTTTGTTGTATATCAAAAGACTCTTTTGCTTCATAAGGCTTGTCTCTTAGTATCTGTGCTGAACCATTTAGTTCGGATATGTTTCCTATATCAACAGCTTGTGCTTGTTCCGCCATCGTTCTGAACGACACAAACAGTACCGTTAGAACCAGTAGAGTTAATCTGTAACCAATCACTAGCAAGAGTTGATGACTGTATGATATTGAATGTTCTACTGTTTCCTGTTTGGTCAAGATAGAAATACCCACCTGCATATCCACTTCCTGTAAAGTTTATTGTATTGCTATCTCCATCTACATCTACATAGTTAGTAGCACCATCATAGTTTATATCAAAATCAAATGTGTTGCTGTCGCCGTTGATTATCCAATCTAAATCAAGACCAGAAGCTAATGCTGTTGTACCTGTGTCTAGTGTAAATGTGTTAGAACTACCAGTTACGTCTACATTATAGTTTGAGTTATCAATACCATAAGTATTGTCTGGGTCGCCTTGTATAGTAAAGGTATTGCTATCACCATCAAACTCAAAGAATCCTGTTACGCTATCGCCATAGATATCACCAAGGAATTTATTGGTATTACCTATTTGGTTTATGTCTAGTGTTAAGTTTATGCCGTCTAAATCTAGTGCTGTAAGCGTGCCTGCAACAGAGTTTAGGCCTCCAACAATGTTAGATGATCCTAACTGTTCTAAGTCTATGTTTGCTGTAGAACCGCTTTGGTCTATATATATTTCGTTATCAGCCGCGTATAGAGGCGACACAATCATTGTCGCAATCAATAGTTTTAATTTGTTCATCAATATTCCAATATCCTCTGGTTGTTCCTTCCTTAATTGTTTCTAATACAGCAGTTTCTATTGCTGTTTGTAGTGCTATATTGATTGACTCGTTCCTGACTAAACCGTTTTCTATTTCAACAAGTTCGGTATTGTCAGTAATAAAACGAAATATATCTTGATCGATAGATGCACTTAATATCGTTTTAGTTACTAATACTTCTAGTAACACTCTACCTGTACTTACAGATACTGTGCGTAAAGATATGGTTACGGTGTCTTGCTTATACTGCCTAGACATTCCAATGCCTAAGTATCTAGCACCTGCACCGCCAGACTTTACATTACTTTCGTATGATATCACGCCACCTTGCATTATCAAACCAGCAAACAATAAATCTGGTAGCTTCTGCTTGTCTTTGTTTTGTTGCCTGGCGCTTCTTATTATTTGTCGTTCTTTAGTTACATTGTCTAAACCAACACGCTCAACCACATCAAAAAAACCATTTTTACTACTACCTGCGTGTTTTAAAGCTCTAATAAGATATGCGTCTGGTGCTTGTGTTACCGCAGATGAAAAGGTTGCATAAGAACTATTACTTCTTCTTTGTCCTGTTTGATCTGTAAAAGAACCTTGGTATATAGCTACGACTGGTTTTACTTTATTGTTTGCTTGTATGTTTGCTAGTTCAGGTACAAGCAATGCGCCTATCGTTGGCTTTTCTATCTTTTGTAATGGGGGTAGGTTGTTTTCTAAGGGATCTATTATTAACGCGCAACTAGAAAGTAAAACTACCGATAGGGAGAGATATAGTTGTCGTATTACCATCTGAGTCAGTTATGTTTAAAGTTATTATTCCGTCTACAACATTATACTCTATAGTGTTTCCTTCTAAACTCAAAACACCACTATCGCTAGGTGTTTCACCAAATAAATTTTCTACAAGCTGTCTTGATAACTGTGCATATATTCTTGACTCTAGGTTTCTTATAAATCTTGCTAGGGTTGTATTTTCTTTGTCTCTTTCTATTTCATCTTGCAAAGCTTTTATCTCTGCTTTAAGCGCTTGCTTCCGATTGAACTGTTGGTTTTCTATGGTTAGATAATGTGCAGATGTACCTATACCAGAAAATGATGGCGACTTAAATTTATGTACCATCTCGTCTGCATATAAGTTTTGTCCTAGTATGGTTAAAAACATTATTGCACCCATAAAACAGCACCATATAGCTATTCTAGTTTTAGCAGCTTCTTCTTGTTCTATTTCTCTTCTTGTGAGCTTTCTTTTATATACACTTGCCATTAGTCCTTCCTTTTATCTCTTCTTCCTGCTTTGGCAATTTTGTTAGTATCAATTAACTGTGGTACGCCTAGCATTGTTTTAATCATAGTGTCTTGTCTAATGATTTCATTGTCCAAAGACCTAACCCTATCTATTAAGGCTACTAAAATACCATGCTGTGCGTCAAGTTTTGTGCCAAGGCGTTCTTCCATGGCGCTTATAGATGTGTTGACTTTATCATCAACGGTATCAAGTTTAGTCTCCATACCATCAATAATTCTGTTGATAAGTTTCCAAACAAACATTCCTAAACCTATTGCTGCGGCTATAGGAAATCCTAGTTCGGTTATAAGAACTACGATGTCGTTCATGGTTTACTTTTTAGCTGTTTTCTTAGCTTTCTTAAAAGCTTTAGCTGTAGGTGCGCCTTTAGTTCCAGGCTTTCTCATCTTCTCGTTTGATCCAGCTTTAATTCTTTTTCTTTTGGCGTGTATGTTTGCGTATAGTCCTTTTGGCATAGTATCTCCTTATTTTCTTCTTGATTTAGCTCCAGAACATTTCCATCTTTTTCTTGATAGGTTGTTAGGAGTGTTGGGATCGTTTTGTTTTTTCTTGGAGAGTCTTTTTTTTATACCAAGACTTCTAGCGCAATATGAATCACCTTTAGATGTTCCTGGCTTAACTCTAGGTCCACCACCTTTGGCTTTACCTGCTTGACCGTAACTGACTTTTTTACCAGATGCGGTTACTTTTACTTTTGCCTTGCCTCGTCTTGGTGTCGCCATTATTTCTTCCTTGGTCTACCTCTTTTTTTAACAACTGGTGCTGGTGTCATAAAACTATCAAACCAGTTTAAAAATTTATGTATCGTTTCTTTTAACCATACCCAAAACTTTTTTATGTATTTCATTAGTGTATTGTCCTCTCTTCATAATAAATTATTTCAGAATCTTTACTTACTTCACCGCCTGACATAACCGACATAATCTGTAGTGCATGATTTTTATTTTTTGCTCTTATTTCTTTACCTACATAAACCATGTCATCAACCATCACTTCAATATCAAATATTTTGTTGTGGGCCATTGTTTGTAAATAATCCTTGAGCTTGAGCTTTTGCATTTTGTCTTATTCCTTCTCTATCTCTTTCCATGATAGCATTAATTTCTGCAATGTTTATTTGTGCGCCGTACTTGGCTTGTAGCTCTAAGGCTTTTACTCTTAGCTGTGCCTCTTCAATGTCTCTTTGTCTGTCATCATCCATGATGATTTTCATTCTATCTGTTTCAGCATCAATCATAGCTTTCTGTGCGCTAACCTGTGCTTTCATAGCTTCAGCCTGTGCAAGCATTTCTGCTGGGTCTGGCTTGGGTGGTTCTTGCGGTTGCGGTGGCATTGGCGGAACTTCCGTATTTATAAATGACTGTGCATCTTGGAAGCCTGCTAGCTCGATCATTCTTGTTAGGGTGTTAGCATATTGTTGCATTGACACTAGAGGATTCTGTGGCCCTAGTGTTTGCATGATTTGTTCTTGTTTTGCGGCTAAACCTGTTAAGACTTGGAACTTTTCTTCGTCTGATGACTTAGATATAGCTACATTAACTACCATATCCTTGTCTGAATCCCAATATCTTGGGTCTACAGGTATAAATTTACCGTTTAATCTAAAGACATCTTGTGCATTTTGGTGCTTGATTACCAAGTTATTTACTGTTTTAAACATGGCTTTTAAGCCACCTTCAGCAAAATGTCTGCATATAAGTTCTACTCTACCTTGCGCACCACTCATAGTAGCTGTTACAGCTGCGGAAGTTGTAGATTGTAATGCTTCTGCGTTGAGTCCTGCACTTGCTTTAGATACGCCAGTTCTGTTTTCTTTGGCTTCGTCTAAATATCCTAAGACTGGGAAAGCTTCTTTACCAACAAAAGGTACAGCAAATGGTTGTACCATGCCTGGCGCTCTCATTCTTATTGGCTGACCAATATCTGTATTAAGTACATCGTCTATGTTGACTTGACCCTCAACAACTCCCATTCTTGGGAAGATTGAATGTCCTAGTGAATCCAAAGTATCACGCATAATTTGTGACTTAGCCGCTTGGATTGGTTTTAGATAATCAGCAGGACAAGATCCTATTGCTGTGTGCGGTTCAGGATCAGGACAGAACATACATATTGGTAGTTCATCCCACGGTTCTACATTGAGAACTTCTAAACCATTACCTGCTGTGCAAACTCTGATTCGCTCATCAATACCATCACCATCAAAGTCATAGTATAAGTAATGCTCAACGTATAAAACGTCTTTACCGCCTGCATCGTTTCTATCTGGGTATACCATGTTGTCAAACGGATTTCTTGCTTCTTGTTCTTCGTAGCTTTCTGGGTCAAGCGCGCTGCCGCCATAACCTGCGTATTGCTCTATCTCTTCTTGGTCATATCCCATAGATACTAAGTCGGAGACTGACTTAATCATTCTGTGCGCAACGTAAGAAGCTGTGTCTATATTGCGCGCGTGTCGTGAAATTAATATTTCTTCTGGCGGAACAGACTCAATACATACTTGGTCTTTTGGTTTTAATCTTCTAATTTTTAGGTCATAACTTGCTGGTATTTCTTGTACTACTTCTTCACCGCTTACTGGGTCCATAGTTATGATTGTTTCGTTGGTAACTGATTCTTCTATTACCTCTACGTTCTTATCAAGGATTAATGCTTGGTAGGATTGTGGGTCTATGTCTGTATATTCGTGCGTAGTAGCGTTGACTGAATCATCCCAAAAGACTTTTACAAAACCAGTCTTTCTTACTAGAGCATCTTTAAAAACGTCATACAAAACTTGAAAGCCTGGATTTTTTTCTCTAATCAAATAGTTAATATAATCTGTTTGTTGTTCTGCTAACTGAATATCCTCTGGTCCTTTAGGTACAAATTCAACAATCTTTTTAGTGCCAAAGAAGGTGCGCATGATAGACGGCAACATAAAAAGTACGCTATCCCGTACGTCTGTAGAGACAAACTCTGACTGCATAGAGCTAGTACCTTCTGGCTCAGTACCAAGATAATATTCTGTTGATTCAGCTCTTTCTGCGCCTACTTGATGTATGAAGTCTTTAGCATCATCCATCTCGGACTTAATCACGCCTACAAGATCAATCATATCTGTTTCTTCTTGGACAGATGCTTTAATTTCTTCTTCGTTGTATTTCTTTGCCATACTTTATCCTACTCTGATTATTTTTGATTTAAGAGGTTGTCTGAAATTATAACCTAAAAAGCTAGTGCTTCCACCAAAACTTGCAGCCGAGGATGCCATCGTCAGCGCGAGCGCATCCGCCTTGTCTGGAGATTTAATTCCACGCTTACGCATTTCATCCTTACTCTCAATCTTGATTTTACCTGTAGACGTATATTTATACAAAGGCGATGCTAGTTCTGCAACCAACTCATCGTCCTGCGGAATCCTGCAATCTCTTTGCACCAACCAGTCTTTAATCGCAAACCATAATTCAGCGCGCAAGTTTAAATAATTTTTCTTGGTCGCGGGCGCTTCGGCAACATTGACTCCGCGCACGGGTAAGTTTTGCTCCGCTAGTCTATCCACCACGCCTGCGCCCAAACCAATGACATCAATTAATATTTCCTGGGGTTTCTCTATCGCAGTACACTCATCATATTGATTCTTAATCACACCACATAACTGCATCAAGTCCATAGACTTAAACGACTTAATACTCATCACATGGTTACCTTGTCGTATACATAGCGCGGAGTTATCACCGCCAAATCTAGCGACATCCAATCCCCATATTATCGGCGCGTTAGCTGTAAGAGAGACATCCCTCTCTATAGCTGCCTTGACCAATCCCATTGGTATGACAGTATCATCGTCTGCGGATGGAAACTCGCCCATCACCTCCACGCGCGCGACTGTGGAATCTTCGCCATACTGCTCAATCATCGTTTGAAAGAGCTTTTGGTCTGTGCCTTCGACCGTGCGCGAGTCTATCTGCTCGTTTTTCCAGAAGGATTGCTTAGAGTTAAAGCTGTCGTAGAATGGCCCTGTGTTTCGGCGCGGGTTGGAGAAAGTGAACCAATAGCGGTTGCGCGTGGGTTCGGAGAAGAATCCCTCGCTGACGGAGTAAATAGGAGAAGGAATACCCGATGCTTCATCCATTATCAAGCATACGCCGTAAGATGAATGGATACCTGCAAACGCATCTGGGTTTTCCTCGCTCCATAACTGTGCCTGCGCGTAATAATAACCAGTATCAATCTTGAGGTCGTTTATTAGCGCATCTTCAAACCATTGTGCTGGTTTAATCGTGGTAGCTGTCTTGGTAAACCAATGAGAGTTTATGGCGAGCGTGAGCCATTTGCCGAGTTCCGCCCATGTTCTTGAACGAAGCTGTTGCTCGGTGTTAGCAGTTACGATTATGGTAGAACCAAGTCTAGTAGATAACATCCAAAGTATGATCCATGCGACAAGTGCGGACTTACCAATACCACGACCTGATGCTACGGCTAGTCTAAACATCTCTGGTAAATCTAATACATTGTTTCGCTCAATGTGTATTGCCATTTCTCGTAAAATTTTTTCCTGCCACTTTCTTGGTCCTTTAAAATCTTCAAGGGGGGTGTCTTTCTGTCCCCATGGGAACACATACTTAACAAAGTTTACTGGGTTGTCTTTGATTGGTCCTGACCATAGTTCGGTCATGAGTTCTTTTTCTAGTTTTACGCCGTATTTCATATTAAAAAAAAATTAAAAAATTTTAGTTGAGTAGTTATACATATATCACCACCGCCACGCAACGAAAGGGGGGGTCAAATGCGATTTATTGAGAGAATATTGCATTAGTTAAAAAGGGAGTGTAAAAACTACTGCCCGCATCCGCCCCGCCCTATATTATTCATTCACGCCCTCGCCTTCCGCTTGCGCTTGTGCATTTTTGCTCAGCGCTTGCGCGCGCTTGGGCAGGCGCGTTGGCGCGTGATCGATTATGCGCGCGCGTGCGTCAGTGAGAACATTTTTAAGATCTAGGTTGTAATTAATTTCCTGGCGGTCTGCCCAGTTATCTGGATCTCTATTTTTTAAGAAAAAGATTGCGGAAGTTTCTTTGCCCTCCATTGCATTTTGAAATACTTTGTTCGCTACCAATTGGACTGCTTTGTATTTTCCTCTTTTTATAGCGTCTGCAAATTGCTCGTTTCTTTTCTTTTCTCTGGTAATTGTTGAGATGTTTACATTGAGCAAAGTAGCGATTTGACTTTCATTTAAGCCATCGCCAGACCATTGCGATATTTGTTTGTACTCATCCTCGGTTAGTTGGGCGAGCTTTCTTTTTCTGCCTGGTTTTCCCTTTTCCATGCTTTATTTTAGGTTATTTTGCACATTTTAGCTAAATAATTACCTTTTTTTGCATATTTATTGAATAAAGTTGTTGATATTTATAAATATATATGCATAATTAGTATTACAAGGCAATTAAGCCTTGATACTTTGGAGAAGTAATATGACAGATACAAATAAACAAAACATCTACACATTAGAGCAAAATCTAATTGAAGAACTAAACGATAATAAAAAAGACATACTAGAAAATAGTTGCCCAGAAGATGTTGTTTCAGAATATGCCGATAGTTGGGTGCCAATATATAACTATGATTTATTAGAGGTTGCTCAATCGGATTTGACTCTTGGATATAATGACCACGAGGTAGAGGGAGACATATACGCTCAACTATCGTTTTCAATATATCAAAGACTGCAAGAAGTTGGCGATCAATGGCTACAAGATAACCAAGTAGAGGTGGCGTAATGGAATTAATATATAAATCAATTGCCGCCCTAATGGATGATGAATTTCTAGGCTGGTATGAAGAAGAAGATTGTAAGTCTTTATGTCATAACTTTATTTGTTCGGAATTAGATTTTTACAACTTAACAGATAAACAATGGTTAGAATTAGAATCAAGATTAATAGAATATGCTATTAAGCAAGGGGTGAAATAATGACTATTAAAACCAAAACACACAAAAGCATCATTGGACAACTTCGCAAGAAGTACGGCCTAAAAGACAATACGCCTATTCACAAGGTAGAGCAAATAATGACACCAGAGGACTGGCAAGCGTTCAGCGAAGCTCTTACCTTTCCTAATGGTAAACCAACACAAAGGGGTAAATGATGAAACAATTTGAAACAGAAAAAGAAACCCATAACATACCAACATCTATAAATGTGGTTGATTCTCCGAGTTGTATCTACGCGGTTTGTTATGAAACCTTTAAAGAATATTTTATTGAGAAAGGTTATGACACCGAGGAGAAATGGGAAAACTTTTTAGACAATGAATATTGTGATGTTGATTCACATTATATAGAAGATATTGCTAACTTTTATAATCTTGAATGGAATTACATTAACGAAGACGGAAGCAACAAGGGTTATGATTACTTTGTTATTTATACTAAGGAGCAAGAATGATAATGCAACAATATAAGATCAGTTATCCACGCGCCGAGTTTTGCTATGCCAAACACATAAGAGACAACCTAAAACACGAGGGCGAAATAATATACCCACATCAACCCTCTTGTAGGCTCTTAGAAGACGGCTCATGGCTTTTATTAACAATAACAGGGGAAAGGCTAGGCACAGTCTCTCCCAACGGCACAGTGAGGCTTACATGAAGCGAGAGGACATACCAAAACACTTACGACATCTAACCGAGGAACAATTAAAAGCTTTGTTTCATTTATTTAGGAATCCAATATGAGCAATAAAATAACATTTACTAAAAAAGAATGTGAACATATAGCCCAATGGCTTGATAAAGACCTAATGACTGAACTAGAGAAAGTAATGAGTAGTCTTTCAACTTATTACAGAGAAGCAAAAAGTCAAAAAGACAAAGCTGAAATAAAAAAGTTAGTTAAATATAATTCTAAACAAGCATTACAAATTAACAACATGACAAAATCAATAATAAATAAAATAGAAAGGGAGTACCAATGACAGGCAAAGGATCGGGCAGAAGGCCAACAGCACACGATAAACCAAACGCATACCAAGATAATTGGGAGTTAGCTTTTGGTAAAAAGAAAAATACCAAACAAATAACCAAGATAACAGCAAACATTTCTTTTGAAATGGAAGGCTATCCAAGTTTTGAAGATAAAATTAATTATCTTTCTAAACTTATTAAGGAAAACTATTTGGAGAAACTTATTAAAGAAGATAAAATATATTTTGAAACCATAACAAAGCATCGAGAGTTAGCTAATGATACTTTTGATGAAATTTTTAAACACAGAAAATAAATGCTTGACCTAATTATTAACATATTCGCAGGAGTCACAATAACATTCGCTGTTATGATATTTCTAACAGCGCTCGCGATAGTAATAATTGACCGCAAGCAATAAGTTTGAACGAGTGGGAGATATCTTCTCCAAAAGATAACCCCCCTAAAACCTCCTGCTCGTTCCTCTATCATTTAATCATGACAAAAACAATCCATACTTTCATCATCAAAAGGAAATTCTTGTTGCACATCAACCAATGGTATTAATTCTCTATAACTTGGTCTATCTTTTCTAAATCTATTATTGAATCGTTCTTCAGTTTCCGCCCACCAAATAGCTTTGCTTTTATCTTCTTTAATAATTTGTGTAATTTTTTTATAGCTTTTCAAAAAACATAAATCACAATTACCATGAGGAGTTTCGTTATCTATGATAGGCAAGTTAAGATCAAAGTTTTGTTTTCTCCAAAAATCATTAACTGTTTCTTTTGTGACTTTTGCATTATACAAAGGCGTTAAATTAAATTTCTTTTGTGTGTTTTTAGATTTTTGTCTTGCTACTCTTCTTGGCTCATCATATCTAAGACCAAGAACAGTATCATATATTTTTATACCTTGCTGTTTCATGTAATCATTAATTCTCACAACCTTTAATTTATCGGTACAAAATCTGGCAACTGGATTTGGTAAAAGAGCAGAATCTTTATCATATTTACCTGGAGTGTTTTTTTCAGTTCTGGTTTTAAAATATTGAATCATCTTGGTAAAAGGCTCTCCGTTTCTACTTGCTGTATCATAATTAACAATCTTGGTTATTTGTTTTTCCCCTTCCTCCCAATCAAATTCTAACCAAACAATATTAACATCCCATTTTTCTTCGCAATCTCTAACAAAATCTAAAGTTTCTGGACATTCTTTACCAGTATTAGCAAATATTACATAAACATCATCAGGCAATCGTCCTTTATGTGCCTGCAATACATGGTATAAAAGATATGCCGATGTCCTACCACCACTAAAACTAATTAATGCTGGGCCTTCTATTTTATATGGATTCATAATCTACTCCTTTGTTTTTATTATACTTCACACACGCCCCCGCCTCCGCCGAACGAATCACTCTCTTACCAACTCCGCTAAACCAACCAACAGAAAATGTTTCTTCCCTCCGCTCTGGGACTTCCGCAACCGCTTCGGCTCTCCCTCCAAAACAATCCAGATTAAACCTGCCTCGCTCAACTCCGCTAGCGCTCGCCCAACGCTCTTTCTATTAACAGCTGTCATCTTTGCATAATAACTAATCGCATCATGCGATGACCAAGTTTCATACCGCCAACGCTCGCACAATGCCCAACCAACAAATCGAGCTGTCATGGATAGCGCTTCATTGCCTGCGACTTCGCTACGATACCAATGCCAAACAATCTGGCGCACGCGCGAGAAGTCCGATTCCTTTCGCGCAAGCGCGATAGGTATCAGCGCTGTTTTCTCCCCACGCTCGCTTTCGCTGTGAGCAGTAATCCACCAATAGGCTTTATCTATTTGTCCAAATCTTCTCATCTTTCTCCTGCGCAAGCGTGCGCTCTTTCCAGAGAGTCAAACCCCCTCAAGGGGTTTGCTCTCCTATACATATGTATATGTATGGATATATGGGAAGCTTTTACTCGTCCGTTGGGCATCTGAGTGTATAGTTTGTCCCTTAGCTTCCCTAGTATGTCCCGCAAGTTCCCAACGCTCATAGTTCCATATTCTTTAAAATGTGAGCAATAACTTCAATTGTCCAGCCGTTTCCGAGCATCTTATATCGTTGGGTATTGCTTACATGGTTAGTATAATTATCTGGTACTGTTTGCAATCTTTCACACTCAACTGGAGTTAGTTTGCGCCAGTAAACCTCTTTATCTTTGTCTGAATGTTCGTATCTCATATAGTCATAGTTTGCAGCTGTAAGACAATTACTCTTGTCTTTCATGTTTCTCCCTCTTCTGGTTTTAGAATTAGGAAAGGTCATATCAAAACAATCTCCATCTTCTATAGTGGTATAACCTTTTTTCGTTGCTTCTTTTATGGTTAGTTGTTTCTTTTCTTTGTCTATAGATATAGTTTCTATGTATTGATCTTTATTACCAGCAGTTAAAGTTGGCGACTTACCATTCTCGCTATAAACACGCTGTTTGCTTTCATAAACACCATCTCTGTATTCAAACTCCATAATTTGTTTATCAAAAACATCTGTTTTAATACCTAGCACTTCTCTTAACCTAAACCAAATATCATCACTCGGTATCGCAAAACTGCTATCAGTTCTAAACCAATGTTCTACTTTAGTTATTGGTGTATTAGTTTCTTCTGCTATTTGTTTATTAGTTTTACCAGACTCCTTCTTCATTTCTCGTAAAAGATATTGCAAGCTGATTATGTCTACCTCATGTTTTCTTACTTTTACTTGCTCAACATTCATGCCTACTTTAACTGGTTTATCAACCGCAATAACACCATAAGGAACGCCTTTGTGCATATTCGCTGTTAAAGTTTTAGACTTCTCGCTTTCATGTTTAATATAATGTTCTGCTCTAGTTTTTTTACCTGTATATTTCTCGCTACCTCTATTCATATAATCAATAGCTTTATCTGATAAATAATATTTGGAATCAACATCAGCAACATAACCATTAGCATAACCATGAGTACCTGCACAAATTGTTC
>Ga0255039_10000040_pt1 | contig 37006 bp, 33 predicted proteins | sample BC1_12_1_MG_FD_181713 | JGI IMG/M metagenome (GOLD analysis project Ga0255039, IMG submission 181713) | Seawater microbial communities from Strait of Georgia, British Columbia, Canada - BC1_12_1 | ecosystem: Environmental > Aquatic > Marine > Strait | place: Canada: British Columbia | collected... | reverse complement strand
TCATCACTGGTTTCGATTACGCCTGACTCTTCGGCGACGATACCATGACCTGGATAGGCCTTCAGCAATTCCTCGATAATGATCGCTTCAGCTTCCCGATCGACTTCACTGACATAATCGTTACGTGCTTTTACTTCGACCTTCAAGTCGGGTATTTTGTTGATTTTACGAACGATAAAATCGCCAGCGCGGTGGGCCGCTCGAACCGCGATATTGAGCATTGGTTGCATCGGTGGGAATTCGTCGTGCTGAGAAAGGCGCGCAGTCTAACAAACGGTCTTGAATTAAACCAGAAGTAAACCGACCCTGAAATCAACAGGGGCATCAACAGGGGCGCCAGTATATGAAGCTGCAGAATATCAAGATAGTCATGGCAGGGACGACGCATCCGGGAAATATCGGGGCCGCGGCACGAGCCATGGCTAACATGTGTTTTACCCGGCTTACCCTGGTCGACCCACAATGCCCGGTTGGAGAAATCGCCTATGCCCGTGCCTCGGGGGCGAATGCTATTCTTGACAACCGTGATACCTGCAACGATCTCGCGTCGGCGATTGCAGACTGTAACTGTGTAATCGCTGCCAGCGCACGACGTCGTTCGCTTTCCTGGCCGGAGCTCAGCCCCCCGGAACTGGCCGACAAGCTTATTGACATGAATGACACGGCTCAAACCGCACTGGTGTTCGGGCGCGAGCATTCGGGTTTGAGCAATGAAGAAATGCAACTGTGCAATTACATGGTGTACATACCCACTAATCCTGATTTCAGCTCGCTCAATGTAGCCTCGGCGATCCAGGTGCTTTGTTACGAAATTTTCCAACGCCAGGCTATCGTGCCACAGATCGTCAAGCCGATTGAGAAGCAGGATATGCCGGTCGAGCATAGCGAACTGGAGGGCTATTTCGAGCATCTGCAAAATGTCCTGCAGATGTGCGAATTTCTAGACCCGCAGCAACCGGGACTGATCATGCAACGCTTGAGAAGGCTTTATCTACGCAGCGAAGTCACTCGTAACGAGATTAACATTTTGCGCGGCATGCTGACGGCAATCGAAAAACAACGTGGATAAAAGACAATAACTGTTACAAATCGTTACAAATCGTTACGCCGCTGCAAAGCTTGCCAGCGATCAATTGTCTAGAATCCTGTTTCGTAATCAATCAACTATGGAGATAACCGATGAAACTTTCAACCAGAGTCATTACCGCTGTTTTACTCATTGCCGGTAGTTCGGGCGTGGTCTACGCGTATAGCAAACATAACGACTGGGGCATGTCCCCCGAGGAAAAGGTCGAGTTCGTTACTGAGCGGGTTACGCGCAAACTTGACCTTGACAGTCAGCAGCAACAGAACTTCGCCGAACTTGCGGAAACCGTAGTGCAAATCATGCAGGATGCCAGGATAACCAAAGCTCAGCATGTCGATGAAATTGGAGCACTGTTGCAGGAGCCGAGTTTCAACCAGGCACGTGCGCTCGAACTGGTACAACAGAAAACCCGCATGATTAATGAAAAGGCGCCGCTGGTGATTGCCTCGCTGGGTGTATTTCTGAACTCTCTGAACATCGAGCAAAAGCAGCAGATGCAGGAATTTATGCAACATCACCACCAGCATCGCCGACATGGAAATAGCGATTAAACCCAGCTATTAACCCGGCAGCAACGCGGCTGCTCACACAGGAGTCGCGTTGTACAATGGTGGTTTAATTCATGATCGGGCAACCAAATGCGTAAATTATTACTGATAGACGACGATGAACGGCTTGCCGAACCTTTGCAGCAATATTTTGCGAAATTCGATATGTTGCTCGACAATGAAACCGACCCATTAAAGGCCATTGAGCACCTCAAACGGCAAAGCTATGACCTGATCGTTCTGGATGTAATGCTGCCCGGGATAGATGGTTTCGAAACCTGTCGTCGCATACGCCAGTTCAGCGATGTTCCGATCGTGATGCTAACCGCTCGGGGTGATGTTATGGATCGGGTTATAGGACTGGAGCTGGGGGCGGATGATTATCTGCCCAAACCCTTCGAACCACGTGAGCTGGTAGTTCGAATCCAGAATATTTTCAAACGTGCCAGGACGGTATCCGCGGAAAATGTTTACCAGCTGGGTGAGTTACAACTGGATATTGCCAGGAAACAGCTAACACGTGACGACGCAGAGGTGGCCGTTACCGCTACCGAATTCGGGTTGCTCAGTTTACTGGTTCAAAACCAGGATCGAGTATTGTCTCGTGATGAAATCATGCAGGCGCTACGGGGTATCGATGCCGATATTTACAGCCGTGCCATCGATGTGTTGGTAAGTCGACTCAGGCAGAAGTTACAACGACCTGAACTGATTCGTACAGTTCGCGGGCAGGGCTACCAGCTGGTGAATCGATAATGTGGGATTACCTGCAAACCAGGTGGCAAAGCCTGATCTTCAGGTTATTGTTTTACTTTTTGATTTCGATGCTTGCGTTGGCGATCATTCTCGCAACCAGTTTCGCGCAGCGTTTGAAGCCGCATGTGCAAAATGAAATCCTGCCCAATGTCGAGCGCTATATTGCATATCTGATCGATGACATTGGGGTTCCGCCAGACTTGTCTGTGGCCCAGCAACTGGCGGACGAGTTGCCATTTGAAATCAGAATCGAAGGTCAGGGTATAAACTGGGCCTCGAATTCGAAACTGGGAGCCATTGCAGGTTACGAATTTGAGCCTGCCCCCCGGCCTTATGACAATGTCTATTTCAGCCATCATCGTCGCGATCAATTCCTGTTAATTCAAAGACAGGGCTACCAGTATTTATTCGCTGTCGATAACAGTTTTCGTCAAGGTTCCGAGCGTCGCCATTGGGTTTTGTTTTTAGTTCTCGGTTCGATCCTGTTTGCGCTGTACTTTGCGATCAGGCGTATGTTCAGGCCGATTGGAGCGATATCAGCACAAGTAAGGAAGATAGGTGAGGGTGATCTTGCGCAAGCCATCGAGATTAAAGGCAAGGGAGAACTGGCACTGTTAGCGGCAGGAATCAACCGCATGGCAACACAGATCAAGGCCATGCTGGAAAGTAAATCAGGTTTGCTGCTGGCGATAAGCCACGAGCTGCGATCACCAATCACCCGCATGCGCGTCAATCTCGAGCTACTCGAAGAGAGCGATATTCAACAAAAACTGATCGACGATATTCGTGAAATGGAAACACTGATCGCGGCAATCCTGGAATCGGAAAAGCTAAGCAGCAGTCATGCTCCGTTAAACTTGAGTCGCTGCGAGATGCTCAATCTGATCGAAGAAGTCGTTCAGGCCCATCCCTGTCGAAATCGTATTAAAACCAGCATGTCCCCGGTTGCCTTCGAAATGGATCAGTTGCGATTGAAATTGCTGCTTAAAAACCTGCTGGATAACGCCTGCCACTATTCTATTGATGAGCAAGCCCTGATCGAGGTAAGTCTACGCCATGATCAGAAAACAGCCAGTATCGAAGTACAGGATCGTGGTATCGGCATTGCCGCGGAGGACATTCCGCACTTGACCGAAGCTTTTTATCGTCCCGATCAGGCAAGGCGGCGGGATACCGGGGGTTATGGTCTTGGCTTGTATTTATGCAAACTGATTGTCGAGGCCCATGGCGGGGAAATTATTATCGAAAGTGAGCCTGGTACCGGTACCAGGGTGGTGGTCAAGCTTCCGCTTGATAATAGTTGACCATTTTAGTCAGGATTGTATACTGAGCTGGTTTTACGCCAACATTATCTACCATGCGACTATCCACCAAAAGCCGTTATGCAGTGACCTCGCTGCTCGATCTTGTTATGCACTCCGAGCAGGGCCCTGTCTCGCTGGCCGATATTTCGGTGCGGCAGGGTATTTCCCTGTCCTACCTGGAACAATTGTTTGCCAAGATGCGACGCAACAAACTGGTCGTCAGCACCCGTGGTCCCGGTGGTGGTTACAGTCTGGGCAGTTCGCCCGACCAGGTTTGTATTGCCGATGTAATCAAAGCGGTTGATGAAGTAATGCGGGTAGCGGACAAGGATGTTGTCAATGGATCACCGAATTACGAGCCCTGCCTGACCGAGCAGTTGTGGGAAGAGCTGAGCACTGAAATCGAAAATTACCTGACCACTATTTCACTCGCCGACATGATGCAAAACGATGAGGTGCAGGAACTATCCCGCGTCCATGATTTGCGCCAGAATCAGCACAACCACGGCTAAGCCAATGCCAGTGTATCTCGACCATAACGCAACCTCGCCGATGCATCCACAAGTGGTGGATGCAATGCTGCCATTTTTACAAAACCCAACCGGGAATCCATCGAGTCTGCACAGTTATGGCCGTATGGCGCGTTCGGCTATTGAATCCGCACGCGCCGAGGTAGCCAATTTACTGGGTTGCTCAAGCAGTGCGGTGATCTTCACCTCGGGCGGGACCGAGGCGAATAATCTGCTGCTAAAAGGTTATGTCGATCAAAACCTCGAACGACCCATTGTCAGTAGTGAAATCGAGCATCCCAGTATTCTCGAACCACTCAGACAGTTGCAGGCTGAGGGGCAGGCAGTAATTTTGCTGAAACCGGATCATGACGGATTGATTGATCTGCAGGCAGCTGCGCCGATTCTAGCCAGCGCCGATGCGCAGTTGCTGTCGATTATATATGCCAATAACGAGACCGGAGTGATCCAGCCTGTTACTGAACTGGCTGGCCTGGTCAATCGTGATACCTGCCTGGTACATAGCGATGCTACCCAGGCCGTCGGTAAAATCCCGCTCGATATGGCGCAGCTCGATATCGATGCGCTCAGCTTTTCGGCCCACAAGTTGCGCGGTCCCCAGGGTGTTGGTGCGCTTGTTGTCAATCGTAAACCGGGAAACGTTTTGATCAGTGGTGGACACCAGGAAAGTAAACGTCGCGGCGGTACCGAGAATGTTGCCGGGATAGTCGGGCTTGGCAAGGCGGTACAGATTGCGCGGCTTGAAATGGAGCAAAAGCACCACCACCTTAAACAGCTGAGAGACTTTTTTGAAAACCGCCTGACCACCATCCCGGGTAGCGTGGTGTTCGGGCAACAGGCGCCACGGCTGCCGAATACAACTTACTTTGCACTGCCCTATTATCACGGTGAAACCTTGTTGATGGAGCTGGATCGGGCAGGTTTTGCACTGGCTAGTGGCTCAGCCTGCCACAGCGCTGTCACCGCACCCAGTCATGTGCTCACGGCGATGGGTGTTGACGACAATCTCGCTTTGAATGCGATACGAGTCAGTTTTGGCATGGATAACAGCCTGAATGATGTCGAAATGTTAATTGTAAAACTTCAACAACTGGTAAATACATTGCCCGCGGTCATCCGCCAGGCAGCGGTATAGAGAGAAATAATGGCAATCCAACTTAGCGATACAGCGGCAGCTCGAGTACAGCATTTTATAGTCAACCGGGGCAAGGGAATTGGACTGCGGGTCGGTGTCAAAACCACGGGTTGTTCAGGGCTGGCTTATGTCATCGAGTTTGTCGACGAGTTGCAGGATGACGATGAAGTATTCGAATCGAAGGGTGTCAAGATTATCGTCGATAAAAAGAGTCTTGTTTTTCTCGATGGCACCGAGGTCGATTTTGCCAGGGTCGGGCTCAATGAGGGCTTTCAGTTCAAAAATCCCAATGCCAAAGATGCCTGCGGCTGCGGTGAGAGCTTCACCATCTAACTACCAGTTCTATGCAGTCCCCGGATCTTAGCCAAACTTACTTCGAGCTATTTGGATTAAACCCTGTTTTCGACCTCGATTGCAGCCGTTTACATGCCCAACAGCAACGCTTGCAGGCGACCTATCATCCCGATCGCCACGTTAACGCCAGCGAACGTGATAAGCGTGTGTCGGTGCAGGTGGCTTCCTGGGTGAACCAGGCCTATGAAACGCTACAGGATCCGGTCAAGCGGTCGCGTTACCTGCTGGAAATCAACGGGGTGAATATTCCAGATGATTCAACTACTACTTCTGATACCGAGTTTTTAATGGAACAAATCGAATTACGAGAACAGGTAGAATCCTGCCGGCATGCTGAAGATGGACTGCAACAGAGCGACCAAATCGAGGCCAGGCTGACACAGCGAGCCAATGAACTGGCAGCAGAATTTGTATCTCACTTTGAAATCTCGGAGTTCGACAAGGCTATGACAAGCAGCCGAAAGATGCAGTTTGTTCAGCGTATTCAGCAACAGCTTTGCGAACTTCAGTTTGAGCTGGAGGGTCTCTGATGGCCTTGCTGCAGATTGTTGAACCCGGCGAATCAAGTGTGCCGCACGAGCATCGTTACTCGGCGGGCATCGACCTGGGCACGACCAATTCACTGGTGGCGACGGTACGCAGCGGCGAGGCGGTTTGTTTGCCCGACGAAGACGGGCGAAGTTTACTGCCATCGGTGGTCAACTTCAGTGACACGCAAACCCTGGTAGGATATGCAGCGCAGGCATTGCAAACCAGTGACCCCTTAAACAGCATCGCCTCGATCAAAAGGTTGATGGGGAGAGCCCGGCAAGACCTGGTTCAACTGGGCGATGTAGTGCCTTACGAATTTGTTGTCAACGAAGGCAGTAATGTACCCCGTATGCGTACCCGGGGTGGTGATTTCACCGCTGTGGAAATTTCCGCTGAAATTCTTAAAACCCTGGCCCATCGCGCTACACAAAGTATCGGTGGCGATCTCGATGGGGTTGTCATAACGGTACCGGCCTATTTTGACGATGCGCAACGTCAGGCCACGCGGGATGCGGCGACCCTGGCCGGACTCAATTTATTCCGCCTGTTGAATGAACCAACGGCAGCAGCGGTGGCGTATGGCCTGGAGCAGGACAACGATGGTCTGATCGCGATTTATGATCTCGGAGGCGGCACCTTCGATATTTCTATTCTGCGGCTTAACCAGGGCGTGTTTGAAGTCCTGGCGACCGGGGGTGATTCATCGCTTGGCGGCGATGATATGGATCACACCCTCGGAGAATGGATTATTACCCAGGCTGAGTTTGACGATATTGATAACAAACTGGCACGTCAAATCCTGCTCGCAGCGAGGCAGGCCAAGGAAAGGCTTACCAGCGCGGAATCTGCTGAAATACTGATCGAGTATGCGCAGCAACAGTGGAGTGGAGTCATTGATCGCCAACAGTTTGATGAACTGATCCAGTCGTTAATCGGTAAAACCTTGACTGCCTGCCGACGGGCACTTCGTGATGCCGGAGTTAGTAAGCAGGACGTTCGGCAGGTGGTCATGGTGGGTGGTTCGACCCGGGTACCATTGGTGCAGTCGATGATAGCTGAATTTTTCGAGCGTGAGCCTATGTGCGAGTTGGACCCCGACAAGGTGGTAGCGCTCGGCGCTGCGATTCAGGCGGATATTCTTGCCGGTAACAAACCCGACAGCGACATGCTTCTGCTTGATGTATTGCCACTGTCGCTGGGAATAGAAACCATGGGCGGCCTGAGTGAGAAAATCATCAATCGGAATACTGCCATCCCTGTAGCTCGCGGTCAGGATTTCACTACCTTTAAAGACGGTCAAACCGCCATGTCGATACACGTCGTACAGGGTGAACGCGAATTGGTAGCCGATTGTCGCTCGCTGGCCCGTTTCGAGCTGCGTGGGTTCCCACCGATGACCGCCGGTGCTGCGAGGATACGCGTGACCTACCAGGTAGATGCGGATGGCCTGATGTCGGTTACCGCCGTAGAAACTACCAGTGGGGTTACCGCGGATATCGTAGTCAAGCCTTCATATGGGCTAACCGATTCGGAGATCGAGACGATGCTGCGCGCCTCGATGGAGCACGCCCGTGAAGATGTCGAATTGCGTATGCTCAAGGAGCAGCAGGTCGAGGCAAAAAGAGTAATCGAGGCGATTGACACCGCGTTGGCACAGGATGGAGAAGCTTTGTTGAGTAAAGCGGAAATTGCCCGCATTAACCAGCATCGTGACCAACTGGAGGCGGCGATAGAGGCGGGTTCTGCCGCTGAACTGAAACAATTGATCAAGGCGATAGAAAGTGTGAGTGAAGCTTATGTCGCCAAACGCATGAATGCGAGTGTCAAGACGGCGCTTGCAGGTAAAAAAATCGATGAGGTTGACGTTTGATGACCAGGCTTATAATTTTGCCGCACGATGAAATTTGTCCACAAGGCGCGGAAATCGAAGCCGAGCCCGGTATCAGCCTGTGCGATGCCATGCTGCACAACGGCATCGAAATCGAGCACGCTTGTGAGAAATCCTGTGCCTGCACCACTTGCCATGTTTACGTGCGCGAAGGGTTTGATTCATTGGAAGAGTCAACCGAGGACGAAGATGATTACCTCGATAAAGCCTGGGGCCTCGATTTAGACTCGCGTTTGAGTTGCCAGGCACTGGTAGGGGATGAAGATTTGACTATCGAGATACCAAGATACACCATCAACATGGTGTCGGAAAATCACTAGGAGCAGAGCATGAGCCTGAAATGGACGGATACGCTGGATATCGCCATAGAACTATCGGAAATACATACCGATGTCGACCCTCAATATGTTCGTTTTACCGATCTGCATGCATGGATATGCGCGCTTGACGAGTTTGACGATGACCCCGATCGTTCGAATGAAAAGGTGCTGGAAGCGATTCAGATGGCCTGGATTGACGAAGCAGACTAGTTGGTCAAAATATAGTCAATATATTGACAGAATAGCGTCGAGATTTCGACACACTTCCCTTGTGGAATCAAACACTTTTGCACTGTTTTTAACGTTGTTTGGGTAGTTGCGGGTAAAAAAATAAAAAATATTTTCAGTTTGATTTAAACGAACAAGTGCATTATATACAACAATTTAATCTCCAAACTTAAAGTAAGTTCTACTTTGTGCATTGTGAACTTGGTCACAGTCTGCTTGCAATCGCTTCACGATTCGGTAAATTGTCATACATAAACCACTCATTAAAAGAAGTGGGTAAAGCCCTGAAATACAAGCATTTTCGATGTACAGGGCACGTATAACCAAAGACATTCTGAATGCAAAATTCAGGGTAAAAGACAATAAAAGTCGGAGAGACATGTATGAGCAATGTAGCGTATATCAGTGAAATTACAGCTGAACAGCAATCCTACGCGGATCAGTCCCAACTCAAGACCTACTATGACGCGAAGAATAAAATTGGCTGGTTTTTAATGAAAGGCGCACCGCGCCCTTCGTTTACCCCGCGACTGCTAGCCGATATAAATGCATATTTTGCGACCGTAAAGCAGGACATGGCCGAAACCAATGGCGAAAAGTATGACTATCTGGTTTTGGGTTCTGATGTTGACGGAGTGTTCAACCTGGGCGGTGATCTGGACCTGTTCAGTACCTACATCCGAAATAAAGATCGAGACGCGTTACTTCGATACGCAATTCGCAGCATTGATCTCGTCTATCAAAATTTAACCCACCTCGGTGAAGATCTGACAACTATATCCCTGATTCAGGGCGATGCCCTGGGCGGAGGTTTTGAATCAGCCGTTTCGGCAAATATAGTTATCGCCGAGAAGGGATCCAAAATTGGATTACCGGAAGTCCTGTTTAATCTCTTTCCCGGAATGGGCGCATTCTCGTTGCTATCCAGAAAGATTGGATTCGCCGCTGCGGAAAAAATGATTCTAAGCGGAGGCCTTTACACGGCTGAACAACTCTACGATATGGGTGTGGTCGATATTCTCGCTGAAAAGGGAGAAGGGGAGCTTGCAGTATATCGGTATATTAAGTCGACTCGCAGGAATATGAACTCCTATAGGTCCATGCAAAAAGTAAAAGATATTTGCAACCAGGTGAGTTACCAGGAACTGGCTGATATAGGTGCTGTTTGGGCCGAAGCAGCGATTAATTTGACTGAGAAAGATTTACGTATGATGGAACGCCTCGTGCGCAGGCAGAATTCACGCGTTGAGGACTAATTACCTGCTCTTTACTCAGTGGTTTTGCTTTTATACATGTCTTGATTGACCGTAGCTGCATTGTTTAATGCAGCTACGGTACTTTTAAACACCTTTTCTACTCGAACATACATTTGATTGATCTTCTCACTACCCATGTCATAGGGTTTTAACTTTTCTGCTTCCTCGCATGTTTGCACGAGCTGACCGGCACCGAGTTCGGTTGCCGAACCTTTTAACGCATGTAACTGTTCTCGATACTCGAGATAATCGTCCTCTATTGCCTGTTTAAGATACTCGATATGTCTGAGGCCTTCGCTTTCAAAATTTGACAACAAGGTCTTAATGAAATCCGAGTCTTCACCCAACATGTCCAACTCGTGCAAAACGACATTGTCATACCACTCGGATTCGGCGAAGTTACTCTGTAGATGCCTTTGCGACAACTCACTCGGTGATACTGGTTTGCTTGCTTTGGCTTTACGTATATTTTTCGACAGCGAAGCAATACATTCGAGCAGCCCTCGGGCATCGATGGGCTTGGTCAGGAAACGGTTCGCACCGGCATTCAGCGAGGCTTCCTTGGCTTCAGGTGTGGCATCGGCGGTCAACATGATAACGGGCAGTTGCCCGCTGGTATCCATAAAACGGAGCGATTTGACGACCTCGACCCCGGATATTTCAGGCATATTCATATCCAGGATAAGCATGTCTATTTTATCGAGGTCATCGCTAAGAATATCGAGCGCGCTGTCGCCGGCGCTGGCAATGCGAACATTGTGACCAGCGTGGCGTAAAATGCCCTCGATCACCTGCTGATTTACCTGGTTGTCTTCTGCGACGAGTATATTCAGACCTGCGGCACCTGCCTGCTTGGCATAGTGTTCTGCCATGCTTACGATCTTGCTATCATTCAAATTGACACTTTGTGCAGCGTGGAGTGCATTAAAGAAAGGACGCTTTTCTTGCAGATTCGAGATTGCCGAAATGTAATAGTGATTTGAATTGTTGGCATCGATCATAGTATCCGAAGAATTGATCAAAACCATGGAGGTATTCTCGAGCAAGCCTTCGGATTTAACCAATTGAGCAAATTGAACAGCATTGATATCCGCCAGGCAAGACTGATCAACTACGATAGTTTCATAGGGATGACCTTCGTCATTGGTCTGGATCATTTGCGAAAGTGCACGGGTCGAAGTCCTGACCCAGTCAAAATCTACCTGCCAGTACTTCAATGATGGCCTTACAATACCGGCAGTTTCCTCGCCGGCTATTAACAGAACATGATTCTCCGAAATACTGGTTTCAGGATTCGTGCTGGCAATAAAGGGGATTTCGAACCAGAAGGTTGAACCCTTGTCGAGGGCACTTATGACACCGATGTCACCATCCATTAAATCGACTAATTCTTTTGAAATAGTGGTGCCGAGTCCGGTTCCGCCAAATGACCGGCTGGTGCTGGTGTCGGCCTGAGTAAAGTCGTCGAAGATCTTGTCCAGAGACTCTTCTGCAATTCCGATGCCGGTATCGGTGATCTCGAACCTGATTCGTGGAGTTGATTCGGTCCCACCGACCAGCCTGACCGAAAGTATCACAGATCCTTTTTCGGTAAACTTGATTGCATTGTTGACCAGGTTTATCAATATCTGGCGCAAGTGCTGCTGATCCCCTTTAAGTGCAAACGGAGTCTCGGGATCGAAAGTAGATGAAATGGTCAACTCTTTCTTTACACCCATTGGCGACAGCATGTAAATAACTGAATTTACCAGGCCATGCAGATCAAAGTCCTTTGATTCTATTAAAATTTTACCGGCTTCGATCTTGGCAATATCCAATACGTTTTCGATGAGCTCAAGCAGGGTATTGGCCGAACTGTGCATGGTGCTAACCAGTTCTTTTTGTTCGTAGCTTAATTTGGTTTCGCGCAACAGGTCACCCATACCGATGACACCATTCAATGGTGTTCTAAGTTCATGTGACATATTGGCAAGGAAGCGACTTTTGGCTTCGTTTGCCTGTTTGGCCATGTCAACCGCAGCATGTAACTTTTTGATCAGAAACGCAGCGTACAGGGGTAATAAAATAAGCATTAGCAGCAGGCTGACACCAAAACTTCGATGCTCTTGCCAGAATTCTCCCCACATGATTACACATGAAAAACCAGCGATTGCGATCATCTGCGAGATATAAAGGTTTGACAGTCCGAAGCGGAAACCGTTACCGAGAATAACCCAGAGGTAAATCAGAAATAGCGGTACTACTTCGGCACCGGTATGGAACATGAGAATTGATAGTGAGCCCATGTCGAGGGCTGAGCCGCATACTCTTCTTACTTGCGATGGCACTGGATTGATAACAAGGGCGGCAAAAATCGCTACTGCACTGGAGTAATACAAAATTACTATCAGTCCCGCTAGAGATGAAACCAGATCAGTAAAATTTTCTTCACCGTTCCAGGGAATACAGATGTAGATCAGGACAATGAAGCCTATCGCAAGCCGTAACTTGGATTGCTCAGGTTCTGAGTCCCCAGTTCGCTTGAGTCTCTTATTTAGGCGGGTCAGAAAACTCGCATTGGTACTGGAAGACGCCATTTGAAAATAAGCGACGGCTGTTAGCCGTCGCTATAGGTTTTATGGATGTTGGTAATGTTGTCCAGGCGTTCAAAAAAGGCTTCGACACAAATTGGGTCAAATTGCGTACCTGCATGCTTGTGCAAGTAATCCTGTGCATCCTTCGCATCCCATGCCTCTTTGTAAAGTCGCTTTGAAACCAGTGCGTCATAAACATCGGCCACGGTGACGATACGAGCCACCAACGGAATATCTTTACCGGAAAGGCCGTTTGGATAGCCGCTACCATCAAAACGTTCATGATGATTGAGTGCAATAATTGAACCGGTCTGGATATAACGTGACTGGCTATTGGACAGGATCGAATGACCGATAACTGTGTGTTGTTGCATCGCCAGCCATTCTTCTTGCTCGAATTTTCCGGGTTTCAGCAGGATGCTGTCCTGGATACCGATCTTACCGATATCGTGCATTGGCGCGGCATATTCTATTTCATCGCATTCCTTTTCACTGAGTCCCAGGGCTTCGGCAATCTCTCGCGAATACTTGGCCATGCGTACCACGTGATAACCGGTTTCCTCGTCGCGGTATTCTCCCGCTTTTGCCAGCCGCAGCAAGGTTTCATGCTCACGGGAAACAATTTGCTGGGTCGCGACCTCGACCTGGCGTGCCAACCAGTCGGCCCGGTCCTGGATGATGGACTGTTGTTCATGTAGCTTGAGCAGGTTGCGACAACTGGTACGGCATTCTATCTGATCAATAGGCCGGGTCAGGAAGGCGGTGGCGCCAGCTTCGAGTGCATCGTATCGTACCGATTTTTCACTGACCACGGTAATCATCATGATCGGAATATCCTGGCAGGCCTGTTTACTACGGATCTGTCTGATAAATTCGACCCCGTTTACTTCCGGCATGCGATAGTCGGTGATAATTAAATCGGGATGGTTATGGTCTAACCATTGCAACGCTTCCAAAGGATTGTCAAACGATTCAACGCTGACATCATCTTCGGCTTGTTGAATTATCTTGCCGAGGATCGTTCGCCCAGTGGATTCGTCGTCAACGATTAATACTTTGCGCTGTCGCCGCAGAATGCTCAGGCGGCGAGCGTTTTCGTATGGTTCAACATTTGAGTCCTTTGGTATATCGGTTTTACTATCTGTACTCGAAATATCTGTACTCGAAATCAATTTTTTCACCCCACATTGATTTTGACAGGAGCGACATAGTAGCAATATCAATAACTTATGTCGCTTTATTCATTGTTATTATATGAACTGCGTCACTTAACAGAATCTCTGTATATAGTGAACTTATTCAGTACAATCAAGTTATTACATTATTTTTTTAATAGTTTAGATCAAATGCGGTCAATAGCTGTAATTAATTCACTTTTACGCGATTTTAGCCGGCAATTCGCATTCCGATTGCTCGTGTTCGCAATTTTGTTATGCACTTGCCTGGTGTCGGGCAGCGCGATTGCCGGTGAGATCATCGATCTTGAAATCGGAAAATCTGCTTATCAGATCGAGCTTGCCGTTTCTCCAGCGCAACGTCGACAGGGTTTGATGTATCGTCAACGGCTGGATTCCAGTCAGGGCATGCTACTGGTGTATCCGCACGCGGGTGACCATCGCATATGGATGAAAAACATGCGTATCGCCCTGCGGGTTTTCTGGATTGACGAAGACTTCACTGTAATCAGCGTGCAACGTCTGCAGCTCTGCAGTAATTCCCCATGCCCCGTGTTTTCAGCGCCGCGTCCCGCGCGTTACGTGCTCGAGCTAGGTGATTACGACCACGACCTCGGTCTCGGCGACAGGATCGAAGGACTTGTCGGGCTGCAGCGGCTCAAAGAATGACCCACAGCACGGCCGGAATCACTATTACGCTGGCAAAGTTTGCAATCAGTACGATCGAGGCGACTTTCTGCGGCTCCTGGTTGAAACGCTCAGCGACCAGGAAATTGAGTACCGCGGGAGGCAGGGCGCTGAATAGCAGCAGGATGGGAATCTGTTCCGCGGGCAAGGCCACCACCTGAAGAAACAGCAAGGCGATAATCAATCCGCTGACGGGACATATCAACGCACCCATTGCCCCGATTTGCCAATCCCTGAAATCGATTGCCAGCATGCGTACACCAAGTGAGAAAAGTAACAGTGGAATGGAAACCTGACCGAGCATGTGTATCGGCAAGCGTAAAAATTCCGGTATTGTCACCTGCATTACCGACACGCCGATGCCTAAAATTGTCGCTATGATAATCGGGTTCCTGAACACAACCTTGATCGACCAGCGTTGGGAAATCATTTGCTGACCCAACATAAAATGGAGGAAGTTTTCGATTGCGAACAAAAGGATCGCAGCCGGTAAAGCCGCGGCGCCAAAAGTCAGAATGATCAACGGTACTCCCATATTACCCGAGTTGTTGAACATCATTGGCGGCACAAAGGTCTTCCACTGATAGCCCATGAGTCTGGCTACCGGCCAGGCCACTAATCCCGAACCGAGTACCACCACTGCACCGCCCAGGGAAAGGGTTAGATAGTCGGACAGGGCGTAGTCGCTAGCCGACAAGGTATCGAAGATCAACGCCGGAATGAATACATCCATGTTGATACGATTGCCGGATGACATATCTGTTTCGCTGCGGTAGCGCGCATACAGGTAGCCGATAGCAACGATGCTGAATACAGGAAAGATAATCGCGACTATGCGATAGATTAATTCGACTTGCTGCATTTGTGCCTAAAAGTGAAGCGTGAGATCTTTGTGCACGGCCAGACAGCTGGCAATCGATTCAGCCTGTTCCGTGGTCAGGCGTTCCTGCATGCGCATGCCAATGGTGCTGGCAATCACCTGGTCGTAAGCTTCCAGCTCGGCGGTAAGCTCGATGGCGGCACGTTGATGCCACTCGATTTCAACTTTCATTTGCTCGAGCGCTTGCGTGACCAGTGAGGCCGCTTTTTCCAGATCGGGGTTGTCGCCGCGTAACGCTCTTCTGGACTTGGAAAGTTTAGACTTGACCCGATGCATTTCGGTCAGGCTATCAACTTTAGCTTCCACCGTTTTGATAGCTTCCATGGCTTCGTCCGCTGATGTATCCCGGATCGCCTCGATTAATGGCTGGAAGCTTTCCTCCAATGATTCTAACTGGTCCAGTTCGGAAATCATGCGCCGCATGGTTACGATCGTTTCGTAACTCTCATCGACATTGAGTCGATATTTTTGTCGGGCCTTTTTCTCGGCCCTGGCAAGTGACACGAATTCAGCGTGTGACGCTTCCCATTGATCTGAAATACCAGCTTGTAATGTTTCGATCTCGGTTTCAATTTTGGCGATGCTGGCAAGAATCAAACTGATTCGTTCTTCATCGACCGGTTCGGTATTGCTGATTCGTTGACGATCCTGTTTGAGCTTTGCAATCCTGGTTTCGAGTTTGCGCATGTTTTTCTGAATGCGCCTTACCTCAACGTGTAACGGCCGATAACCGGGCGAGTACTCGATCACCTGGCTCGATGCAACGCGTACTTCCTCGGCTAGGCCAAAGGTCCTGCCAGCCTTCTTATAACTATCGTTCAGACGCTCCTGGTACTCATCGGGAAGGTAGGAAAGACTGGCAGTCTTGATTCGTTCGATACTCGCTTCGATCGTCGACCTGCGCTGGTCGTAATCGACGAAGATATAATCTTCCAGGCATTGTTGCAGCTTTGGATTGCTTGGCGGTGGTGCGGTTTCGGAAGTCAGGTGAGTCTTGTTCGGCAGGTAATTGACCAGGCCGGGGAAAGCACCGGCGATGGCCAGGCCGAATAGTTGTAATACGATAAATGCCGCTGCACCCTTGTAAATCTGTATGGTGGTGACACTCTTTGGCGCAACGCCACGCAGGTAAAACAAGGAGAAGCCAAAGGGTGGCGTCAGGAATGATGTCTGGATATTCAAACCCACCATCACGCCGAACCATACCGCGGTCACGTTGGCGCTGGGATCGGCTAGCAGTATTGGCGCGACAATAGGGACCACGACCACTGCGATTTCGAGGAAGTCGAGAAAAAATCCGAGAAAAAAGATAACCGCCATGACCACGATAAACTGGGTCCAGAATCCTCCCGGTAAACTGGTCAAATGTTCTTTTACCAGTTCTTCGCCGCCAAACCCGCGAAAGGCCGAAGTCAACATGGCCGCACCGAGCAGGATGATAAATACCATCGAGGTCGTCTTCGCAGTTTCCATCATCACCCCGCGCAAAGTGTCATCGATGCTGAATGCCCGCCAGGTTGCCCAGACGATGGCAGCGATCAATATAGTGACTGCGAAGCAGGCGAGGGCGATACCAAAGGCGTCGAATCCATTTTGAATATTCTTGATATTCAGGTTGAAAATGTTCAACAGAATTATAATCGCGATGACCGAGCCGATAGCCATGATGGCCGGGTAATAGGCCCGGGGCCGACCTTCCATGAGGCGATAACTGCCCATGATCATGGCACCGATGGCGCCGATGGCGCCTGCCTGGTTAACCGTGGCGACACCGAGAATTATCGATCCGAGGACGATGAAAATCAGGGCTAACGGTGGCACCAGTGCCAGCAGGACATTGATAAAAAACTTGTGATCGTATTTGCCTTCGAAGGGTACCGGCGGTGCATTTTCCGGTTTGATCAATGCCGATACCAGGATATAAGCCATGTACAGGCCGACCAGGATCATGCCGGGAATAAAGGCACCCATGAACATGTCGCCGGCGCTGGCATTAACCACATCGAATTCACCCGGCATGGAAAATTCACCAGTCGCCAGCTTGTAGGCAGCCTGGCGTGTGGTCGCGGCCTGGTCGGCCGCGCTGGATAGCTGGTCGGCGAGGATAATCAGCACGATCGATGGCGGGATTATCTGCCCAAGCGTTCCGGAGGCGCAGATTGTGCCGCAGGCAAGCGATTTTGAATAATTGTTGCGTAGCATTGCCGGCAGCGAAATCAGCCCCATCGCGATTACGGTGGCGCCTACGATTCCGGTGGTAGCCGCGAGCAGGGCGCCGACAAAAATGACTGAAATACCGAGACCACCCGGGATCGGGCCGAATAATTGCGCCATCGCTACCAGCAGATCCTCGGCGATCTTGGAGCGTTGCAGCATGATGCCCATGAATATGAATAACGGGATCGCGATCAGGGTATCCCTTTCGACGTCCCAGTACAGACTTCGATAGTTGGTAACCCCGGCGCTTAACCATTGGTTGGGTCCCCCGAGTACAAAGTATGCATCGACATTACCTTCGAATATCCAACCGCAAAAAGCGGCTATCGCGATGGTGACTATTGCCGCTCCGGGCAATGAAAACGCCACCGGGAAACCCGAAGTCAGGGCGAACACCATGATTGCAACTAGCAGGACGAGAAAATAGAGTTCCATGCTTAAGCGCCCTTGTCGGAAACCAGTTGCTGGTAGCTAACGTGGTCTTCATGGTCGCCAGGGTCTTGCAATTGCGCGATGTTATAAAGCAGGTAGCTGATGAATTGAATCATCATAGAAACCGAAAAAACGATCAGAAAAGCGGCCATCAGGTACTTCACGTACATACCATAACCACTTTGCGAAACTTCGAAACTGAGTAGCGGACTGTTAAGGCTATTGCCGCGACCGCCCATGCCCTGCATCAGAATTACCCAGCAAATCGGTATTCCGAGCAAGCTGCTGCCAATCGAATCGAACCAGGCTTTTTTACGCCGGCTGAACCCCGTGTAAAGGACATCGACTCGAACATGCCCTTCCTCGACCAGGGCGGAGGCACTCGCAAACAGGAACAGGGCCGCATACCAGAAACGTACCACGTCACCCATATAGGCCTGTTCATAGGAAAATACAAAACGGGTGATAACAATTAGAAATTCGGCCAATACACACATCAACGTCAGCCAGGAAAAACTGATACTGCGAAAGCGGGCGGCGAAAAACAGGGAGACCAGCATTAGTGGATAGTGAACAAAGGTACCGCGGAATATAGGCCGACCAAGTTGTTGGGTTAACCATTCGCCAGTGAAGAATTCAAGAAAACTTTCTACCCTGAGAAAAGAAATAACCATATCGATGAAGCCAATCAGCAACACCGACCAGAATGCAGCACGGATGATGTAGGCGGATAATGCAGCAAACCGGATGCTATCCTGCTGCAGGCTGCGCTCGTTGGACTTGATCGTGTAACCGATACAGCTTACTAACACCAGCAGGTAACAAATCACCTGGGCCCAGCCCTGGGTGACTTGATCTGCCTCAAGAGGGTTATTGAGAGCTTCGAACCCAAACCAGTCGTAATGCGAGAACAGTAGATAGGGTCCAGGCAGATCCTGCCAGTAGACCAGGTAATTATTGATTAAATACAGGAATACGCCGCTGACCATCATATAGCCGAACGCGCGGCTAATCAGGGGGGTGTTGATTCCAGGCATAAGTTGTTTTGTTGTGTACGAATAAAAACGGAGCCCGGGGGCTCCGTCTTTACTCCGTTTAGCTACAACTCCTAGAGTCCAAGCACACGATTGCGTTGGGCTACATAGGCTTGATCAGAGATCTTGGCCCAGGCGCCAACCTCATCACGCGAGGCAAGGAAGCTCTGGTGAATTTTCTTCGCCAGCGCGCTGTGTTGCTCTACCTCGGCGAATACTTCGCCCGCAGCGTCACCAAAGCTGTCGTAGGTATCATCGCTGAAACTGCGCAGTTTGACACCTTGATCGGCAATTAAACTAGCTAGCGCTGCACCGTTTTTGGCGTTGTATTCGGACATCATGACCGAGTTTTCAGTTTCCGCGGCGGCGGTTATGATGGCCTGATCGGATTTACTCAATCCATCCCAGAATTTCTTGTTGATGCCCAGCGACAATTGCGAACCCGGCTCGTGCATGCCAGGGTAATAGTAATACTTGGCCGCTTCATAAAATTTATAAAAGCTGTCGTTCCAGGGGCCCACCCATTCGGTTGCGTCAATTGAACCCGATACCAGATTTTCATAGATTTGGCCACCGGGCAATGAAACGGGCGAAGCGCCCATTTTAGCGATAACATCGCCGCCGAGGCCTGGCATACGCATCTTCAGCCCTTTGAAATCTGCCGCGGAACGCATTTCCTTGCGAAACCAGCCGCCCATTTGCACACCGGTGTTACCGCATGGCAGGCACTTTAAACCATAACCAGCTGCGATTTCGTCCCATAAAACCTGACCACCACCAAATTGAATCCAGGAATTGATTTCAGTGTAGGTCATGCCAAAGGGTACCCCGGTAAAATAAGCCCATCCTGGATGCTTGCCTTTCCAGTAGTAATCCGCCGCGTGGTACATTTGCGCGTTGCCCGAGGCCACCTCATCGAAGGAGTCAAATGCCTTTACACGCTCTCCGGCGGCGAAATAGTTGACCTTGATACGGCCATCGGTCATCGCGGTGAGGCGCTCGGCGAAGCGCTGTGCGCCGGTGCCGAGGCCGGGGAAGTCTCTACCCCAGGTTGCTACCATGGTAATTTCGATTTGATTCGCAGCTATCGCGGGTGCTGAGACCGCGGTTGCTCCGGTTGCGAGGGCAGCGGCGACGCCACCTTTGAGTACATCACGACGTTTCATTGCTTACTCTCCGTTTATTATGATATTGCTTGAATAGTTCTTATAGTGATCAGGGGATATGAATTCGGCCCCCTTCGATACAACGCATGTATTTTGGGCCTTCTATGTTGAGATTTCAAGTTTTAACACTTGCCGGGTTGTTGGCCGAGGGGTTTTTATGCTGCGCTTTCAATAGTTCCCAGGCAGCCTGAACTTGCGGGTTTACCGGATCGCAGTGCGCGCCGAGAAAACGCTCAGGGATATTGTGCGGATGTAATACCACCTCCGGGTGACCCTTGGGGAATTCGGCGTTGTAACTGAAGAAAAGAAGGCCATGTATTGGCATTCCACCAGACAATAACTTTAACGCGGTTAGTTGATTATCCAGTTCGAACAGCGGGTTTTCAAATTTAAAGCTCTTTTGACCGATGACCTGGGTCCATTCGGCAATACGATCGGCACAGTAAATGTTGCCGCCATAAGGCTTGTAGACAATCAGCAGTATCGCGTTCTGGATGAGGGCCAGCCGATCGATCGTGTAATAACCGTCGAGACCATCTGGACAAATTAAATTACGAATTTGAGCGCAACCTATTTGTTGCAGGCAACGCTGGATGCGCCATTCGCGCAGTCGTAGCAGCAATTGCTTACGATTCACGAGTAAAATCAATATGATAACAAGCCCGCCAGCGGCCAATGCTAGCGTTATCGGTTCCATATGCAGCTGGCTGATAATTTCATCTGGGTCCATGCGCAGGAATAATATCCGAACCTCTCAAAAATGCCATTGTCATTTGCCATCGTCAATTGTAAAAATTACACTAGCGCGGCTTACGCAGGAGCCTTTGACATGTCCACACCTCAGCTGACTGTAAAACAGTTGTTCGATAGAGAAAGTTGTACTTATACCTACCTGCTGATCGATACCGATACTGGCGAGGGGGCGATCATCGACGCGGTGCTGGAAACCTTCGATCGGGATATGCAAATTATCAACGAGCTAGGTGTGGAATTACTGTTTGCGATCGAAACCCACGCACACGCCGACCATATCACTTCGGCTGGAAAAATACGCGAAACCACCGGCGCCAGGCTTGTCTATAGCGAAAGCTCGGGGATTGAAGCAATCGACTGCCCGTTAAAGGATGGCGAGTTTATTACACTTGGACATTACCAGATAAAAGCGATTTCAACTCCCGGTCATACCAGTGGATGTACCAGTTACTTTTGCGACGGCCTGCTGTTCAGTGGCGATGCACTCTTGATACGAGGTTGCGGGCGCACCGATTTTCAGTTTGGCGACCCCGGCCAGTTATACGACAGTATTACGCAAAAACTGTTCGTACTCAGCGACGATACCATCGTATACCCGGGCCATGATTACAATGGTCGAACCTCGTCAACGATAGGGGAGGAAAAAGTCTGGAACCCGAGATTGGGAGACAGTCGGCCCCGTCAGGAATTCATTGATTTGATGAACAACCTGAACCTGGATATGCCGAAGAGAATCAACGAGGCAGTGCCGGCCAACATGAGTGTCGGCATCAACTTCGACGCAAATCGATACCTGCTGCGCGACTTCGATATGAACGATTTACATCAGCAGTGGCAGGATCTTCCGTCGAATACCCTGGTCATGGATAATCGTACGCCCGAGGAATTTGCTCGCGGACACGTCCCGGGTAGCCGTAATATCCCGCTGGGTACCGAAAATGCACATATCGACGAGTTAAAACAATTTGACCAGGTATATCTTTATTGTCGCTCTGGTCGGCGTGCCCAGACCACGGCTACCAATCTGCATTTTCAGGGGCTCAACCACATCGTCTGCATCAGCCACACCGGCATGCCCGACTGGGAAAAAGCCGGTTATCCGGTCGAAACCTGATGCCGAAATTCTCAAACCACGAACCCTCGGGGTCAGACCACGTTTTCGCCAACCATGTCAATCCAGGCTCGGAAAGCACCGAAAACCGTTCTCTGACCCCCTCGAAGGGACTCTTGTTCGCTCTCAGCTGACATTTTTGGAAATCACCGTGTAAGCGTGAACATAATCCATGCCATGACCTTGCGGATTAGCGCGCACCATGTCGCGGTAGCTGTCATAGTAGTCCTCGATGATTTGACGGCGTTCTTCCAGCGGACGAGCATCAGCTAGTGCACTAAAGAAGATGCTTTCGTTCCAGCTGCGGATTGTCGGGATGTACTCTTCGGCAAAACGCGCGGCATCACCATGTTCGGCAAAGGATTCGGCGTAAGGGCAGGCGACTATACGCGTGTCGATATGATCGAGGCGTAAACCTGCCTGGTAAACGGTTTCGTCCCGATTCTGCAACGGTGCGCTGAATTCTTCCACCGTATTGTAGTATTGCGGCAGCGTCATATTTTCATATTCCGTTGTATTGATTCGCCCCTGCTGCAGGAAGTCCTGCCAGATCTGGTTGAAAGTGTCGAACATATTGACGCCACCGGTGTTACCCAGGTAGCGGTCCTGCTCATCACGCGCGAAGTTGATCAGCACCAGCTTGCCGCCCGCTTTTAATTCGCGTGCTCGATGTAACAGGATTTGACGCCAGTCACGATGCGCCTGATCACGAAATGCCGCCAGTTCTTCACCCTCGGCGCCGACTGCCTGCACATGGTTGGAAATATTACAAACCTTGTTGCTCAACCAGTGCATCGCGGTTGCCGAAAAGCCTATGTCCAGGGTCCCGCCAGGGACAATCTGTTTGTAAAAAGTCGTACCCGAAACCATGGGAAAGATATGGTCGCGACGATCGAGATAAGTCTCGAAAGAGCCAAGACCATAGACATTCGCAATCAGTGCGTTGAAATCATTGCGTGGCTGATCCGAATAAATGATCGTGATCGGGGTATCCGGCGCACGCGCGCAGACTGCGTCAATCGCTTTGCCAACCATCGACAGGGAAGTCCCGGCGTCCGCGGTGCCCATATCCGAAAATGTGAAACCTTGCGCAATGGCTTCCTGCGGCAAGCTGTCTATCGCCTCTATAACAATCGGTGTGGCGGCATCGATTACATGTTTTGCGCCAATCGTTGCCAGCGAGTAGAGACCGCCACCGCTCATGGTTATACCTTCAGAATGTCCCCTGGATCCCATTACCCCTCCGTCAGATTCCAGGCAGCTGTTTTGTCAACAACGACAAAACCAGTTGTGCCATATTGTGTGCACCATTGCCGGCGCCGAGATTTTCACGTACCCGACTGAGCCCGGTTTTTACCTGCTCTCGATACGCGGAATTTTCCATTAACTCGAATAATTCCCGGCTCACCGTATCCGGCCTGGCGTCCTCTTGCAAGAATTCACGTACCACGGCTTTACCGGCGACTATGTTGGCGAGGCCAATATATGGAATCGTTACCAGTCGGCTCATGATCGAATATGAAAACCACGATATCTTGTAAAGAATGCACATCGGTACGTTGAGCAGGGCAATTTCCAGGGTCACCGTCCCCGAGCATGTGGCGATCACATCGCAGCATGAAATTACATTATATATTCCACCCTGGCTGACAGTAATATCGATCCCACTATCATCACATTGTCGCGAGATATCATCCAGATGCTGGTTGGTGGCAACCGGTAGCAGGAACTTTAAAGCCGGATCCTGAGCCTGCATCTGCCGGGCGGTGGCGAACATTAGCGGTAACAGACGGGTGATTTCGTTATGGCGACTGCCAGGGAACAGCCCGACCACTTTTGCCGCTGCCGGAATTCCCATTTGAGCCCGAATATCAAGTGTATCGATATCGGTTTTAACCTTGTCGACCAGCGGATGCCCGACGAAGCTGACCGGGATGCCGGCATCTTCGTAGTATTGTTGTTCAAATTTGAAGATAACCGCCATGTGATCGATCAGGCCGCCGATCTTGTGTATACGTTTCGGTCGCCATGCCCACACCTGCGGGCTGATGTAAAACAGGACTTTGATGCCGAGTTCGCGTGCATGACGGGCCATCTTCAGATTGAATTCGGGGTAGTCCACCAGCACCAGTAAATTCGGCCGGGTGGACTACCCCGAATTCAATCTGAAGATGGCCCGTCATGCACGCGAACTCGGGGTAGTCCACCAGCACCAGTAAATTCGGCCGGGTTTGATCCAGCGCCCGCTTTACAATATTCATCGCCTGCTTGATATCGCCCCAATGGCGCAGCACTTCGATGAGTCCGGTTACCGCGATGATCGATGAGTCGAAAAACACCTCGACCCCGGCATTTTTCATTTCCTGACCACCCATGCCACTGATACGGATATCGGGCTGTGCGAGTTTCAGCTGGGCGGCGACCTCGGCGGCGTGCGCATCGCCGGATGCTTCGCCCGCGAGGAACATGACGTGAATCTCGCTCATCAGGCGCTCAGTATCGCCTCGCAAACGGATGCAATTTGTGCTTCGGTCATTTCCGGAAAGATTGGCAAAGACAGGCAGCGATTTGCGCTCGATTCGGTAACCGGCAATTCTACTGTTGTGGTATCGGCGAAGACCTTTTGCTGATGCAGTGGAATAGGGTAGTAGACCGCGCAGGCGACTCCTTGCGACAGTACGTGCTCGCGTACCGCGTCACGATCATCGCAAAGCAGGGTGTACTGGTGAAACACATGATCGCGATCGTCCACTATAGCCGGGGTCTGGAAACGACTGTTTGCCAGGCGCTGGTTGTAAGACCTGGCAACCGCCAGTCGTTTTTGATTGTACTCGTCTATATATTTGAGCTTGATGCGTAACACCACCGCCTGCAGTTCATCGAGTCGACTGTTGTAACCGATGACGTCGTGGTGATATTGCTGACTACTGCCATGATTGCGCAGTAGCCTGATCTGTGCCGCTATTCCATCGTCGTTGGTGGTGATCATGCCACCATCGCCATAACAGCCCAGGTTCTTGCTGGGGAAAAAACTGTATGCGCCGACGCAACCCATGGTGCCGGTGGTTTTCCCCTGGTAGCGGCTACCAAAGGATTGCGCACAATCCTCGATTACCAGCAGTCCGAATTCGTCTGCCAAGGCCTGGATTTCAGCCATATCGGCGGGTAGACCAAACAGGTGTACCGGCAAAATCGCGCGCGTCTTATCGGTTATCGCCGCCCTGCTCCGAGCCCGGTCTATATTCAGGCTTTGCGCCTGTATATCGACGAATACAGGTTCTGCTCCGATATAACGGATGGCTTCACCGGTGGCGATAAAAGTAAACGCGCTGGTGATAATTTCATCACCCGGTTTTATCCCGGCGGCGAGCAATCCCAGATGTAGTGCATCGGTACCCGAGGCGCAGCTAATGGCATGTTTCGCGCCAAGGTAGTCACCAGCCTCCTGATCGAAAGCCTGTACATTCGGACCGAGGATAAAACGTGTTTCGGCCAGCGCCTGCAAAATCGCGGTATCGACCTCATCTTTGATAGTTTCATACTGACCTTTCAGGTCAACCATAGGTATATTCATAAGGATTCTTTGATTAGCCCGGTTATGGCGATAGCAGTTTCAAGCGCGCGTTTCCCGTCTTCGCCGTTTACCGTCGGTCGTGAGGTGCTTTTGATTGCCTTGATAAAATCGAGAACTTCGAGGTTCAACGCGTCATTGTCTTCAAAACGAAGCTCCTGGTGAGTGATATCCTTGAAGCCTTCATCGTTATCGGTTTCGCCTTTGCGGTTTATCGCGAGAATTTTTTCCTGGAAGTCCGCCGAAAGATACGCATTTTTCTGAAAAATACGTAATTTGCGCTCACGTTTACGACTGATACGGCTGGCGGTAACGTTGGCGACACAGTGATTTTCAAATTCAATGCGCGCGTTGGCGATATCGATGGTTTCAGACAGTACGGATAATCCGCTGGCTGAAATACGCCTGATCGGGCTGTCGATCAGGTCGAGAATGATGTCGATATCATGAATCATTAAATCGAGAATAACGCTGACATCGGTGGCACGTGTGGTAAAGGGGGCTAAACGGGTCGATTCCAGAAACTGGGGATTGTCGATACTCTCTTCGATGCCAAGCATGACACTGTTAAAGCGTTCGATGTGCCCCACTTGCAACACCAGTTCCTTGCGCCGGGCAATTTCGATCAATGTTTCGGCCTCTGCCACGGTTTCAGTTATCGGTTTTTCGATTAAACAGTGAATTCCTGCTTCCAGAAACTCGCGCGCGATTTTATAATGCAGGCTTGTTGGTACCACCAGGCTGATCGCATCGACCAGCGGGATGATATCGCGGTAATCGGAGTAAGCATCAGCACCATGTTTGTGGGCCACATCCCTGGCATTCTCGATATTGGTATCCACCACTGCAACCAGTTCACAATCGGCGGCCGCAGCGTGTTTGTCTGCATGCCATTTGCCGAGGTGACCAACACCGACAACAGCAACCTTGAGTAATCGTGACATAGTGATAAGTGTGAAATCCAAACGGCGCATTATATATGCATGAAATCCCAAATGCGAAGCTTGTCGCCGGTGTCGACGAAGCCGGGCGCGGGCCGTTAGCGGGCTCGGTAGTTGCGGCGGCGGTGATCCTCGATGAAAATTTTCCAATTGACGGTCTCACCGATTCGAAGAAGCTTTCGGCGTCACGGCGCGCGTTACTGGAGCTGCAAATCAAACAGCGAGCGAAAGCCTGGGCGATTGCCGAATCCAGCCAGCTCGAGGTCGATGAAATCAATATCCTGCAAGCCAGTCTGCTGGCAATGAAGCGCGCAGTGCTGGGGCTGGAATTAAAACCCGGGCAGGTTTTGATAGACGGCAACCGGTTACCACCGCTCGAAGGCTACCAGATGCTGGCGATTGTCAAAGGGGACCTGTCTGAACCCTGTATTTCAGCGGCCTCGATACTGGCCAAGCAATATCGCGATCGTCAGATGCTCGAACTCGACCAGTTGTATCCCGAGTACCAGTTTGCGCGTCACAAGGGTTATCCGACCGCACTTCACCGCCAGCTGCTGATAAAACATGGTGTATCACCAGTGCACCGCCGCAGTTTCGGCCCAGTCAGGGATCTACTCTAGATGAGTAATGGTTTCGTCCATCTGCACGTGCACAGCGAATACTCGCTACAGGACAGCACCGTCAGGCTGCATCCCCTGATACAGAAACTGCGCGAACGGGATATGGGTGCGGTTGCGTTGACCGATCTGAACAACATGTTTGCCGTGGTAAAGCATTACAAGGCGGCAACCGCTATGGGCGTGAAACCCATATTTGGAGTGGATGTATGGGTGCGTCATGCAAAGCGCACGGAAACCCTGAGTCGCCTGGTTTTGCTGGTGCAGAACGACCAGGGCTACCTGAACCTGAAACGGCTGGTATCACGGGCCTACCTGGAAGGTCAAACCGCCGATCGCGCGACTATCGAAATTGACTGGCTGCGGGACGCAAACGAGGGTTTGATCGCATTGTCCGCGTGCCTGGAGGGCGATATAGGCCTGGCGCTAAGAATACAGAATACCGAACTGGCCGAATCCTGCCTGCAGCAGTGGCGTGACATTTTCGATGAGCGCTTTTTTCTCGAGTTGCAACGCACCGGGCGCGCGCATGAAGAAACCTACATCAACCAGGCGGTCAAATGGTCTGCAGATTTGCAGGTACCGGTGGTAGCCACCAACGACGTACGATTTATCGATGCCGAAGATTTCGAAGCGCATGAAGTCAGGGTTTGTATCTGTACCGGTTTCACGCTCGACGATGAGCGCCGACCCAGGCTCTATTCGTCGCAGCAATACCTGCGTTCAGCCGATGAAATGATCGAACTATTTGCCGATATTCCGGCGGCAATTACAAACTCGGTAGCAATCGCGAGCGCCTGCAACCTGCGTCTCGAACTGGGCCAGGCATTTTTACCGGAATACCCGATTCCCGACGGCTATACCACCGATAGCTTTCTTGAGCATGTCGCCGATGATGGCCTCGAACGACGCCTGCAGTTTCTACAGCAACAATTACCACAAGGACAGGAACTGGATCGGTCGCCCTATTATCAGCGGCTGAAAATTGAACTCGGTGTGATCATCGAAATGGGGTTCCCCGGTTACTTCCTGATTGTTATGGATTTTATCGAGTGGGCCAAGAAGCATGCTATACCGGTAGGGCCGGGACGTGGCTCGGGAGCGGGTTCACTGGTTGCTTACGCATTGAACATTACCGATCTTGATCCGCTCGCCTACGAACTACTGTTTGAACGCTTCCTCAACCCGGAGCGGGTATCCATGCCGGATTTCGATATCGATTTCTGCATGGACCGGCGTGATGAGGTAATCGAATATGTTGCCGAACACTATGGTCGTGACCAGGTGTCACAGATTATTACCTACGGCCGCATGGCGGCGAAAGCGGTAATCCGCGACGTGGGCAGGGTGATGTCGCACCCCTATGGTTTTGTCGATCGCATCGCCAAGCTGGTGCCGTTTGAAGTAGGTATTACCCTCGACAAGGCGCTGGAGCAGGAAGAAGCCTTGCTCGAACTGTATCAGCAGGAAGAAGAAGTCACCATGCTGATCGATATGGCCCGTTCGCTGGAAGGACTCACGCGTAATGTCGGCAAACACGCCGGTGGCGTGGTGATTTCACCCAGTAATCTAACCGACTTTACACCGACCTATTGCGAGCAGGGAGGTTCGGGACTGGTATCGCAGTACGACAAGGACGATGTCGAGGCGGTTGGCCTGGTCAAGTTTGACTTTCTCGGCTTGCGTACGCTGACCATCATCGACTGGGCGGTGCGCGCCATCAACGCACGAAAAACCGATGACAAGCTCGAAATCGAACGTATTCCGCTCGACGATGCGGCCACTTTCAAACTGTTACAGGCCTATCAGACCACGGCGGTGTTTCAGCTCGAATCACGGGGTATGAAGGATTTGATCCGTCGTCTGCAACCGGATAGTTTCGAAGATATTATCGCCCTCGTTGCCTTGTTCAGGCCGGGACCTCTGCAGTCGGGCATGGTCGATGACTTTATCGATCGTAAACACGGTCGTTCACGGGTTGAGTACCCCCATCCAGCACTGGAAACCATCTTGCAGCCAACCTATGGAGTCATTCTCTACCAGGAGCAGGTCATGCAAATTGCCCAGGTGCTGGCGGGCTACACGCTGGGCGGCGCCGATATGTTGCGCCGGGCGATGGGTAAGAAGAAGGCGGAGGAAATGGATCAACAACGAGCCATTTTCACCGACGGCGCGGTTGCCAACCGGGTCGAAACCGCTACTGCCACTTATATATTCGATTTGATGGAAAAATTTGCCGGCTACGGTTTCAACAAATCGCATTCAGCGGGATATGCGCTGGTGTCGTATCAAACAGCATGGCTGAAAACCCATTATCCGGCGGAATTCATGGCTTCGGTGCTTTCGGCCGAAATGGATAACACCGACAAGATAGTTACCCTGATCGATGATTGCCGCAATTTGAAACTGGATATTCGTCCGCCCGATATCAACCTTTCGAACTACCCGTTTACTGCGGGTGAGAAGGGTGAAATCTACTATGGCCTCGGTGCCATCAAGGGCGTTGGCCAGGCCGCCATCGAAAGCATTATCGCCATCAGACAGGAGCGCGCCTACCAGTCGCTGGACGACTTTTGTAAGCGCATCGACTCGGCCAAATCCAGTCGCAAGTTTATGGAAGCCTTGATCAAGGGCGGCGCGATGGATTGTTTCAGCGAAAATCGGGCGGCGCTGATGACGCATCTGACGTACGCGATACAGGCCGCCGAGCAACAACAGCACAATGTTAATGCTGGTATCAGCGACATGTTCGACAGTATTTCTCCGGTAACCGAGGCGGATCGCCCGCTGCCCGAGTGCGAAACCTGGGACGAGAAACAACGCCTGATACTGGAAAAAGAAGCACTCGGTCTATTCCTCACCGGGCATCCGCTGGCAATGGTTGACGATGAAATCAGACAGTTTGCTCCGACCCGTCTGGGGCAGTGGCTGGAGCGGCTCGACAACGGTGGTAATGGTGAAAGGTTTCGGCAGAAGGAGCAGGATGCCAGGGTTTGCGGGCTGGTGGTCGATATTCGCATGCGCAACAGCTTTCGCGGTCGCGAGGCGTTCGTCACGCTGGATGATCGTAGCGGGCGGGTTGATGTTCGCGTGTCGCCCGACATGCTGGCGCAGATTGAACCGATTGTGCACAAAGACCTGGTGTGGGTTGTCGATGGTGGGATTGCCTACGATGATTTTAATAATGGCATTAAGTTGCGCGCTGCCCGGGTACAGTTGCTGGACGACTATCGTGCAGAAAATGCGCGTGCTCTGCATATCAGGTTGAATGGCCAGGATGATGGTGAAATTGACACCATCATCAGCGTGCTCAATCACTACCAGTCTAGCGATGCGACGCCGGTAGTATTTCATATGCAGCGCGAAGATTACGCCTACCAGCTGCGCACCAACGGTGGTTGGTCGCTGAAGCCGGATGAACAGTGTCTGCTCGAACTGCAGCGATGCCTGGATAAGTCAGAATTCTATTTCGAATACCAGTAGTTATCGATTAATCAGAGGCTCCCTAACCTGGCGGGCGAGAAAATCTCGCCGTTTTCGTTGGCGGCGGTACTCATCAGGTAGAGGAAAGTATCGACGTGGTCCTGCGGCAGCGGGAGCTGGTCATTATCATCCGCCGCGGGATAAGCGCGAATTTGCAGAGCGGTGCGAGTCTTGCCGGGGTTGAAGCAATTCACATGCACGTTGCTGCCTTCGTATTCGCGCGCCAATAAGCCGGCCATAGCCGTGACACCCTGTTTGCTGACCTGGTAGGCATCCCAGTAAGCGCCTGTTTTGTCATCGATCATAAATACTAGCGAAGCCCAGGGCGCACGACTCATCAATGGCAGGCAGGCGCGGGTCAACAAGTAGGGAGCATGCAGGTTGACCTGGTGTACCTGGTACCAGGTGGCGACATCGCTTTGCGCAAACACCGTCGGTGCGCCGAGGCTGGCGGCACAGTGAATCATGCCATCGAGGCGTCCTAACCCGGATTCAATATTGTTCGCCAGTTCCACGTAGTCGTGCTCGGTCGCGCCCTCGAGATTCATCGGGTATATCGCGGGAGTAGGACCACCCGCCTGCTCGATTTCATCGTAGAGCGCTTCCACCAGGCGCAAATTTCTGGCCAGTAAAACCACCGTGGCGCCATGTCGGGCCAGCGCATTCGAAACGACCTTACCGAAGCCCCCGGTGGCTCCGGTCACCAGGATGACCTGTTCTTTTAATAGATCGGGTGTCGGGGAAAAATTTTCGGGCAGGGTGATCATGAAAGTCCCAATAGTGGATGTCCAAGCAGGTCGCGAGGATGATCAATTACGCCGTCAGCCTGCCAGGCTCCGATACTGGCGGCATCCTCGATATAGCCATAAGTGGCAACCAGCGTTTTCATGTTGGCGGCCTTTCCCGCTACGATATCGCGTTCGTCGTCGCCGACATAAATACAGTTGTTACAACTGACCCCGAGTCGTTCAGCCGCGACCTGTAAGGGCAGCGGATGGGGTTTACGCTGCTCCAGGGTGTCGCCCCCGATTACCACCCCGGTACGTGGCGCCAGATCGAGCTGTTCGAGTAGTGGATGGGTTAGCCATTCGGGTTTATTGGTGACTATTCCCCACGGAATCGAACGTGCCTCGAGCTCATCCAGGATTTCGCTGTAGCCGTCAAATAATCTTGATTCATCAGCGACGATCGCATGATAGTGATCCAGGTAACGCAGACGCAGTGGTTCGATTTCTGCATCAGGAACCTTGCCGGCAAAACCGAGCCGGGTCAACACCAGGCCACCCTGTGAAACCAGAGGGCGAATTGTGGTCAATGGCAACGGCTCGAGATTCTCTTCGATCAGCAAATTGTTGAGTGCAGCACCCATATCGGGTGCGGTGTCTATCAAGGTGCCGTCAAGGTCGAAGAGGACGGCGTCAATCATCGAAACGCGCAGTCAGCAGATAATTGACGTCGATATCGCGCCCCAGCGAATAACGCTTGCTGAGCGGATTGTAACTCATGCCGCTGATATCGTTAACCTGCATGTCACAGGCGCGCAATTGTGCGGCTATTTCCGAGGGCTTAATGAATTTCTTATATTCATGGGTACCACGGGGTAGCATTCTGAGGATGTATTCAGCACCCAGAATCGCCAGTGCAAAGGCTTTTGGATTGCGGTTGATGGTCGATAAAAACATTACTCCGCCAGGCTTCAACAAATGCGCCGCCGAGGTAATGACCGAGGCGGGGTCGGGTACATGTTCGAGCAATTCGAGACAGGTGACGATGTCAAATTGTGCCGCGTGGTGTTCGGCAAAGGCTTCGACCGTCGATAGTTGATAGTCGATCTCCAGCGCCGACTCGTGCAGGTGCAGTTTGGCTACCTTGAGTGACAACTCGGCCATATCGATACCGGTAACCCGGGCGCCTTGCTGTGCCAGCGCTTCGGCCAGGATGCCGCCGCCGCAACCGACGTCGAGGACGCGTTTACCCTCGACTCCCTGCGCCTGTCGCTCGATATAGGAAACCCGTAACGGATTAATTTCATGTAGTGGTTTGAACTCACTCTCGCGATCCCACCAACGGCTTGCAATCGATTGAAATTTTTCGATTTCGAGCGGATCTACGTTTGATTCTGCTGACATCGTCTAACTCTTCATTTTTTGCGCCCAGGACGCTGCTTTACTGATAATTTCATTACTATCCAGATGGCAGAATTCGAAATCCCGCAACTGGGCGACGCCGTCGATCCAGACGTGTGAAACCTGCCGACTGGCGGCAGCATATACGATCTGTGCCACCGGGTCATAAAGGGGTTGCGTGTTGAGGCTCGATAAATCGATGGCAATCAGGTCGGCGCATTTGCCGGTTTCGATGCTGCCGATACGATCCGCCATGCCGAGTGCTCTGGCGCCGTTGATGGTCGACATCTCGATCGCTTGCCTGGCGTTGCAGGCGCGGGCGTTGCCGCTACTACCCTTGGCGAGTAATGCTGCGGTGCGCATTTCGCCGAGTAGATCGAGATCATTGTTACTGGCAGCACCATCTGTACCCAGGCAGATATTGACGCCTCGCTCAAGCAAGGCCGCCACGGGACAAATACCGCTGCCCAGCTTGAGGTTCGATTCGGGACAATGCGCTATGTTAACCCCGGCTTCTGCCACACGCTCAATCTCGAATTCGTCGAGTTCTGTCATATGCACTGCAATCAGGTTTGAATTCAACAGGTTGAGCTGATCGAGACGTTGCAAAGGTCGCAGACCGGTCTTTTGCAGGGCTTCGGCAACTTCGGCAGCGGTTTCGTGGACATGCATGTGTACCGGGAGATCAAGTTCGTTACTGTACATGGCTATTTGTCGGAGCGGTTCGTCCGATACCGTATAGGGTGCGTGTGGCGCGAAGGCGCTGCTAACCAGGGGAAACTCCCTGATTTCGTCGTGTACCGCGAGTGCCTTGTGTAAATATTCATCGGCGTTTTGTGCCCATACGCTGGGGAAATCAAGCACGATCAGGCCGATTACACTGCGCATTCCAATCTGCTGCGCGCAGCGCGCGGCTTCATCGGGAAAATAGTACATATCATTCAGGCAAGTGGTGCCGGAGCGAATCATTTCGGCTGCCGCGAGTTTGAATCCATCGACGCTGAATTCCGCGTCGACCCAGCGTGACTCGGCTGGCCAGATGTGTCCGGTCAACCATTCCATCAGTGGCAGATCATCGGCAATTCCGCGAAACAGGCTCATCGAGGCGTGGGTATGACTGTTTACCAGGCCCGGCAGCAGCGCACAGTTTGGTAAGTCGATGATTTCGGCTTGCGCATAACAGTCGAGTTCAGCAATTTCATCACAGGCAACCAGGCTGTGGATAAGATTGTCTTCGACCAGCACGGCAAAATCCTGCAATACTTCGAAGTCCGCGTTTACGGTTACAACCCAGTCCGGCTGGAGAATTTGATAGTGGTGCCGCATAGCCGAACCTTACAAGATTTAGCATCTGCTGAAAACGAATAATGGGGTTCCCGACGTCAGTTCACGCAGTTTCGTCTACCGATTGTTCGAAAACCCTCAAATCCGCTTATTTTAACGCTGGCGGGACGTTCTTATCAGTAGTGTTGACCCTTGGGTTTATGGTAAAATCCCGCAGATTCAAAATTAAACATTCCTGCGTCATTCCCAAGCATTGAGTATTGAGTTTTATGGCTGATATCGCCAAAGAAATATTTCCTGTCAATTTAGAAGACGAGATGCGTCAGTCGTATCTTGAATACGCCATGAGCGTCATCGTCGGTCGCGCCTTACCCGATGTGCGTGATGGTCTAAAACCGGTCCATCGTCGTGTCCTCTACGCGATGAATGTGCTCGGCAACGATTATAACAAGCCGTATAAAAAATCTGCCAGGGTAGTCGGCGACGTCATCGGTAAATACCACCCGCATGGCGATACCGCGGTCTACGATACCATAGTACGCATGGCGCAACCCTTTGCCATGCGTCACATGCTGGTCGATGGACAGGGCAACTTCGGTTCGGTCGATGGGGATTCGCCGGCGGCGATGCGTTACACCGAAGTTCGCATGTCAAAAATTGCGCACGAACTGCTCGCCGACCTGGAAAAAGAAACCGTCGACTTCCTGCCCAATTACGATGAATCTGAACACGAGCCCGTGGTATTGCCGACCAGGGTGCCCAACCTGTTGATCAATGGATCCTCGGGTATCGCTGTTGGTATGGCGACCAATATCCCGCCGCATAACCTGGCCGAAGTCGTCGACGCCTGCATTCTGCTGATCGACGAACCCGAAGCCGACATCGAGCGCTTGATGCAGTGCATCCCGGGACCGGATTTCCCAACCGCGGGATTCATCAACGGCGCCAGGGGGATTCGCGAAGCTTACCGCGGTGGCAAAGGCAAGATTTACCTGCGTGCGAAGACCCATTACGAAGAAGACAAGTCGGGCAAGCAAAGCATCATCGTTAGCGAACTGCCTTACCAGGTGAACAAGGCCCGCTTACTGGAAAAAATCGCTGAACTGGTCAAGGAAAAACGTCTCGAGGGCATTACCGGTTTGCGCGACGAATCCGACAAGGACGGGATGCGCATGGTAATCGAACTGCGTCGTGGTGAGCTGGCCGATGTGGTGTTGAATAACCTCTACAAGCAAACCCAGATGCAAAACGTGTTTGGTATCAACATGGTGGCGCTGGTCGACGGTCAGCCGCGACTCCTCAACCTGAAGGAAATTCTCGCCGCCTTCATCGTGCATCGGCGCGAAGTGGTTACCCGGCGTACGATTTTTGATCTGCGCAAGGCGCGCGACCGTGCTCATCTACTCGAGGGCCTCGCCGTAGCCCTGTCCAACATCGATGAAATCATCGCCATGATCAAACAATCCGCTAGCCCGGCGGTTGCCAGGGCGGCCCTGCTCGAAAAGGCATGGGCTCCGGGTGTGGTTATGGACATGCTACAACGCGCCGGTGCCGAGTCTTCCAAACCGGAAGGTCTGGACGAACACTGCGGTCTGGTTGGCGATCAATACCGTCTCACTGAAAAACAGGCACAGGCCATTCTGGACTTGCGGCTGCACAAACTGACCGGCCTCGAACAGGACAAAATTATCTCCGAGTATCGAGAGATTCTCGAAAAAATCGAAGATTTGCTCGATATCCTGAAACGCGATGAGCGCTTGAAGCAGGAGATCAGGCAGGAACTCGAAGCTATCAAAGAAGAATTTTCAGAGCCGCGGCGAACCGAAATAATCATCGATCATTCCGACCTGACGGTGGAAGACCTGATCAGCGAAGAGGACGTGGTGGTTACGATTTCTCATCTGGGTTACGCCAAGGCACAGCCGCTTGAAACCTATTCGGCACAACGCCGTGGTGGCAGGGGCAAAGCCGCTACCCGGGTAAAAGATGAAGATTTCGTCGAGCAAATGTTTGTCGCCTCGACACATGACACACTGCTGTGCTTTTCGACTCGCGGCAAGGTTTACTGGCAGAAGGTGTACCAGCTGCCGATTGGCAGTCGCACCGCACGTGGACGGCCGATGATAAATTTGTTGCCGTTGGAAGAAAACGAACGCATTACCGCGATTCTGCCGGTACGGGAATATCCCGAGGACCAGTTTATTTTCTTTGCAACCGCCAGTGGCAAGGTTAAACGAACCTCACTTTCAAATTTTTCGCGCCCGCGGGCAAATGGTATTATTGCGCTTGATTTACGCGATGAAGACAGCCTGATCGGGGTACAACTGACCAATGGCAAGTCTGATCTGCTGATGTTTACCAGTGCCGGCAAGGGCATTCGAGTTGCCGAGAATAATGTTCGTGCCATGGGCCGAACCGCGGCCGGCGTCCGCGGCATTAAAATTAAATCCTCGGATGAAGTTATCTCATTGATCGCTACCGAATCCGACGAAGGACAAATCCTGTTTGCCACTGAAAACGGGTATGGCAAGCGCACCCGGGTTGCTGATTTTTCGGTTCAGGGCCGCGGCGGGCAAGGTGTCATATCGATTCAGACTTCACCCCGTAATGGGCGCGTTGTAGGCGCGATCAAAATCACCGGAGACGATGAGGTTATGCTGATCAGTAACAGTGGTACGCTGGTGCGCACCCCGGCAGACGATATTTCCATACTGGGACGTAATACCCAGGGTGTTACACTCATCCGACTGGGTGAAGATGAACAACTGGTGCAGATTGAACCCGTCGCCGCGAGTGTCGATGATAATCCTGACAGCAACGGCGCTGAAAACGATGGTCCTGTATATGATGGTCCAGAAAATGATGGTCCAGAAAATGATGGTCCAGAAAATAATGGCCCGGAAAATAATGGTCCAGAAAATAATGGCTAAGATGCATCCATGAATGACGATGCATTGGAAAAACTACGCGATCGCATCGACGCAATCGACAAGCAACTACTGGAATTATTCAATCAGCG